>ERZ779851.71-NODE-71-length-95243-cov-18.443848_pt1 | contig 95243 bp, 98 predicted proteins | sample MGYA00511094_ERZ779851 | MGnify/ENA primary metagenome ERZ779851 (study PRJEB29588, sample SAMEA2155512) | human gut metagenome | biome: human gut; feature: human-associated habitat; material: faeces | place: Denmark | collected 2008/2010 ...
CTGCTTATTCAGAGGTTGTAAAAAAAAAAGAAAAAAAAAAAGAAAAAAAAAAGAAAAAAAAAAAGAAGGACAAAGGTATTATTAGTACCCCTGCCCTTACTATGAGAACATATCCAGTTAGTCCTCAAACACTTGATAGGTATATGATACACCTCCAAGATGTTCTACTGTTCTCTGCAAATGAGCTTCAAGTCTTTCCTTTTCACTCATTGCAGCCCACTTGCCAGGCTTAGACCATGAAGGACAAGAATCCTTGCTAATCATGTACTCATAAGCCTCCTTACTCATGTTGATAGTCTGAGTAGCTGGTTTACATTTTCTAGTGTAGAAAGTGATAATCTCGGGATTTTTCCCATTCTCATCAGTTATCCTCACAGAGCCTTTGGTCATCTTGTCCAAATCTTCAGTTTGGACATAGATGGTCTTTTTGAATACTTTACCAGATTTGGTTTTTCTCTCAATGACTTTTCGAGTTGTTTTAAGGCACTCTTCCTTGCTGAACATTGTACTTCCTTGAAGTTCAATACTCAGACTTAGTTTGATTTCACTCATGTTTATTAATCTTCTTCAGATTCTCCCTTCATAATTGCAGCAAGCATAAGAGCAGCCATTGCATCTTTTGCTTTATCTGCTTTTTCTCACAACTCCCCTGCCATTTTAACGTGAAGAGTATGTTTCAAGGCTACAATAGTGCCCACTAATTCTCTCACATTGAGGAATATTGCACTTGTTATAATCACCTCGATAGGTGCTTGCACTGTCTTACCTTTGTAGCTTTCCACCAAGTTTTCAATAAATTCAACATCAGTTAAACCACCTTTCTCTTTGCCACCTTTAATGGCTTCTGCAACATTTTCAAATGACTGCTCATCCAACTTTCTTTCAAGTGGATTCTGTTCTTTTTCTTTCATCTTTTTTTTTTAGAAATTAGAAAGTGAATAAAAATAGTAAGTTACACACAGTAAATGCTAACTATAACAATGACTATATCAAAAGCAAGAACCTGCCATCCCATCCAAAGCAAGAACAACCCTCCACAATCAAGCTTCATAGGGCAGAATATTTCTCGGAATGGCAGTCATAAGTAATGGCAAAGCACTACTCAATTATATTTTGCAGGTATAATCTTCATTATTATGTTTATACAAATAGCATCCACTGTGTGTATTCAATGCAGTTAAGAGTAAATACCCTAAGACCTACATTTACTTACCTAATGAATTTACAGTGTTGTACACACCAAGCAGTGAGTTAGGCACAGCAATTTTCAGCTTGCTATACTCTTGAGACTTTGCATTCTTCCATGTCTTGAAGGAAAGCATAATAGCCTTGAGTGCTTCTCTATACTCACTTGAAGCCACAGCATATTCTGTGTTAGACTTGTTTGTAGACTCTTCAATAGCCACTTCACAGTCATGCTTCATAGAGTTCAGTTGAGCCTGTACCTCTCTGTGCTTCTTCTGCAACTCATAGAAAGTATTGTCTACATCCTCTGCACTTACAGAAGGCTCATAGGTATAGATAAGAGCATCTCTACCCTTACCATCTACTTGATGAGGATGCTGTATTCTATTCTTGAGTTTCTTCCTCTCATCAGACAATACATCATCAGGATGTATGTACTTGCCTATTACAGCAGCCACAGTCTCAAGCTGGTAGTATCTGTTCCTCTCCTTTATAGGAAGAGAAGCATAATACTCCTGCTCTGTCAGTACATGAGGAGCCACAGGTGGCAGTGGTTTCTCCACTCCACACTCTTCGCACCAGTCATCAAGACTGATAGACTGGAGTCCATTTATCAAGTTATTCTTAGCCTTGATAGCCTCCCTGAGCCAAGCTATGAGTGACTTTGCCTGTGCAATACTCTCAAGCATGGAAGGTATTGAGCTTAACACCTCCCTTGATGTACCCTCTTGTATGACATTACGTGCATTAGCACTTATCAAGCCAACCTCTACATTCAGAAAAGACACATTGTTAAGTTGTGTTTCCATACCCTGTATGTACTCCTTTGCCATATTAGCAATGTGATTGGCTGAAGTTGAAGTGAGGGCTACTCCTTCTTCACCTTCTTTCTTGAAGAAAACTAAATCCTTTTTCATATCTCATCTTATTATTTTGTTTATTCAAATAATATATCAAGTACTCTTCTCCACTTACTTTTTCTTGTCCTTATAGTATTGTCAGAAGTCTTGCTTGATACATTCTTCCTATTACTATTGAGTGTTCCTTTTCTCCCATAAGTCATAAAGAGCTTACCACTTCTCTCTCTTAGTCCTCCTTGATACCATTTATATTCAATAGCAGCAGGAGTTCTGCCAATTTCAAGTGATACTTCCCTAAATGCTCTTTGTAGGTTGTTAGGATTTTCCTCAATTTTACTGATGACTACTTTCTCTTCATCCTCAGTCCATTTTCTAAGTGTACTCATTTGATAATTTAATTATTCATTTTGTTCTGTAACATGATATAGTGTTTTATATACTAATCTAGTATAAATATAATGGATTCATTTCATATTGAAAGAATGTCCTAACAAAGTCATACAGCTTTTCATGTTGAAACTCTTGTATTCAAAGTCACGTAACCCTTCTTTATATCCCCACATTTGGTCATTGCATCACAAGTGGTTATAGCTTTCCTATAAGCATCACATTTTCAGTCATTTTGCTATTGCATGGTCAGGAAATAGTGATTAAATAGACATTGTATCTCCAGTGAGACTCGAACTCACAACCTACAGATTAGAAGTCTGTTGCTCTATCCAATTGAGCCATGGAGACATCATAAAAGGTCAGATATTCTCATGAACCTCTGACCTGTAGTGACAATATGTCACCCGAACTAAAAATCCTTTACCTAAAAATAATCAAATTACCTTTCCTGTTATTTTGTTAAACCATCTGTATAAAGACAATACTTCAAACTCTTCCTCTGAGATTAGCTTATAGCAACAGAATATCATCACTACAACAGCTATAAGAGTCTGAAAGAAATATCCATTGTCATAGATGCTATCTACTCCTGCTACAAAGAGTATAGTCACAAAGCCTGTTGTCCATAACAATATGCCTTTGATTATAAACTTAAATTTGTTCATTTTTGTTTAATTGCTTGTTAAGTTGAAAATAATTCAAGCACATCTTCTGTACTAAACTCTACCTTATTCTCATAGTCTATGTCAGACTTACTCATAGATTCACTGCCTTGATTATTCATAATGTTGCTATGAGCTAAGGTATTATTATGCACAGAGATGTGCTTTATATATTCATCAATGACCAGTCCCACACTCTTGTCAAGAAGAGCATGAGACTGAGCAAAGATGTATAACTCTCTAATTGTCACTGTATATTTATTTAAGATTTGTTACAGTAATCAAATATAATGTAGGAGATTATGGCATAGAATACCAAAGCCACTATGAATAGTATTACTTCCATATTATAGTCATCTCCTTTTCAAATCTTACTACTTCACTTGGAGTAATAGCTATCAAGTTACCAAATACCTTAATATATGCCTGTCTCTTGATAACTATTTCTCCCTTTATTACCATTTCCATGAATACTTCATGATTTCTCTTTAACATATCCATGTGTAATTTCTTTGATTGCTTGTAATTCTTTGAACTACATATTGCATTAGGATTTACTCTATATCTTGCCATGACTTAGTCCATTAAGTCCCATAAATAAGATTCATACTCACATGCAATTTCCTCATAAGTTAGTTTGGCTTCCTCTAAATATTCTGAGAGAAAATTACTTACTTGTTGGAAATTGTTAATATCACCATTGTATGTGACATTAAGCCACTTTTCACAAAAGTGAACAGCAGCTTTCTGTTTATCTGTAGTCATATTTGATTGTTTTTTAGGTATATTTCTAGTTTTTACATTCATAAATTATTGCTGCTGCCAGTATTACTAAAGTACAAATTATATGTATTGCTAACATAGTATTCAGTAAATACAGCTATAAAATTATATATATTGTTGCTTATAACACAAGGTAAAAAAAAAGGAAGGTATAGGGTGGGAGGTATGACTGTCCCACCTTATAATTATTTTTTATCAGATAGAAACTCTATTAATATCTGACTCACCTTCCTTCCCCAATGTGAGAAGTCTAGCCTTGGTCAAATCAATAGATTCTCCAACTCCTACAGTAGCATCATTAGCAAGAGGAATATAAGTCTGTCCTCCTCCTACCATCATAAAGCAAACTGAGTTGCCATATTGTGATGGTACTACTGTTGCAGACTCTACTGCCTGAATTTCTTCCTGAGTAAATGCTCGTGAAGATTTAACACTCCATTTTCCTGCATAAGTTCTGAGAATTGAGAAAATGTTCATACAAACTTACCAATGCCCTTTGGATTTATTTTGGTATCTGGCACACCTGTTAAATGATAAATGTTAAATGATAAATGCTAAAATGCAACTATTGTGGAGTTGCAAAGGCACAGGAGGAGTAATGAGCTATACTAATATCACATATATGATATGATATAACTGATAACTAACCTCAGTGTGTCAAGAACAAAGGAGGAGTAATAAGCCATGCTGATAATATATTGCTGTAATAGAGCTTTGAGATAATAGTTATGAGATAATAATATTGCTTCTACCTTGCCATTCTTTATACAATATAATCATTGTCTTGAAGAGGATAATAATAGTCTTGATTATCTCTATCACCATAATACTGCTTCTAACTAACCTCTACCATAATATATTGCTTTTGCAATACCTTGCTGAAACCAGATAGGATAAAAATAAAAGTGAGGGAAGACCCTCACCTTTATAATTTATAAGGCAAGTATTAGATACTTACCCTATAAATATCACTCTCACCTGACTTACCTAAAGTCACAAGTTTAGCCTTAGTTAAATCAACCAATTCACCAGAGCCAAGAGTACTATTCTGGTCTAGTGGAATATAGGTCAATCCACCACCAACCATAGTGAACTGAACAGAATTACCATACTGAGAAGGTACAACAACAGCCTGAACTACAGCCTTAATTTCCTCTTCAGTAAACTCTCTAGTGGATTTAACTTCCCATTTACCTGCATAAACTCTCAAAGAACTAAAGATATTCATAATATATGTATGGTTGACCTAAGCACCAAAAGGTTCAAAGTTAATAATAAATTCAAATAATAAGGAGAAGTAATGAGTTATTTAAGGTTTTCCTTAGCCTCATAATACTCATAAGGGTCAAATCTATCAACCCAGTTATCATAGTGTTCTAATGTATCAAGGAATGATTCAGTAGCATTATAATAGTCTCTGTAAGGTTGTACTTTATTAATGTCAGAGTACCAGATGCCAAAGGTAAATCCTATAGCCAAGACAATGAGAACACAAGGAATGATAAGCAATAAATCTTTCTTCATTTTAGTAAGTTTTTAATGTTAGTAATCAAATAATAAGGAGGAGTAATGTATCATTTCAACTCCACGGGGGTATATCCCAATCTCAAAAACTATGGGGGAGTGATGAGGTTATTATACACCACCCCTAGAAATATAATAGAAAAAAAAAATTAGAAAAAAAAAATTAGAAAAAAAAAATTATTTTCTGTGCAGTAAATTTTTCATTTATATATTTGCATATATCAGATTTTTTACTTACCTTTGTAGTCGTGTTGGAGTAGCAAGTACTTCAGGATAGAGAATCATCAACTCTTAAAAGCATAGATGACCCCTTATAATCAGGAGTTTACTTGGGCACAGCAGCTTAGGAAAGTAAAGGATACTAAGAAGGCTACAGGCAAGTGCCCCACTTGAAGAGGATTACAAATAAGTATTTAGCCGAGCTTTAGGCCAAGTCTTCAAGGGTGGTGTAAAAGACTACAGAGATAACACAGAGTGAGAACTAATAATATATAAACGGGGTAAAAGACTGATTATAAGGATGCAAGCCATAATGCTGGCAGGGTCTCTTTATATTTTAAGAAAAGATTTGATAATTCTAGATTCTGTTGGAATAAGGAGAAATAGATTTATATAGATAAGATGATTAAGATAAAAGAAAGTATCAAGTGGTTGTGGCAGTTACCACAAAACATGCTGGCTTTGTGCATTGAAGGTGTACTATGTAATGCAGCATACAGGGAAGGTGAAGCAGATGGCAATACCATTATAGTAAATAGTGTATTACCTTCAGCTATGTCTTTGGGGGATTACCTATTTGTAAACCCCATGTCTTCAGAAAGGACAATTAAGCATGAGTGTGGGCACAGTAAGCAATCAGATATATTGGGTCCTTTATATTTGATAGTAATTGGGGCACCTTCATTACTACATAATATAATACATTCTATATGTAGTAGAGCAGGGTTTAAGTGGGATTACTACAGCTTCTATACTGAGAAGTGGGCTGATAGATTAGTAGGTATAGACAGGAGTATCTCTTAGGTAGATACCTAACCAGCTTATTTTCTCACCTTCTAGTGGAAAATTGCTATAATAAAAAAAAAGAGCTGGTAATATTTGGATATGTGAAAAATAATACTTATCTTTGCAGTGTCAAAGAGAAGAAGATAAGAAATGTGTTTTAGGATTAAAGAAGTACTACCTTTTTTTTTTCTTGATAGTCTATTCATTACTTGCGTATATTTCTAACACAAAGGTAGTACTTCTTTTTCTTTATTTTGTCTTGTGGTGTAAAGGTAACACATGGGTCTTTGGTCCCCACATTGTAGGTTTGAGTCCTGCCAAGACAACAAGAAGATGCCCTCTTAGTACAAAGGACAGTACATAAGTCTTCTAAACTTAGAATATAGGTTCGATTACTATAGGGGGTACTTGTTATGGGGATGTAGACTATGGGTTAGGTCATAGCCCCTTCAAGGCTAAGGATAAGGTTCAAATCCTTACTTCCCTACTAATAGATTATGTGGTGTAGTGGTCTGCATATCACACTGTCAATGTGAAGGCTAGGGTTCAATTCCCTCATAATCTGCCCCGTTTATAAGAAAGTCCTATATCACAGCGGTGATTAGGCAAATGGAAAGGTAACTGAATGGGATTCAGCCTAGTCTTGAAAACTAAGGGAACAGTAAAATGTTTGGGGGTCGGGACCTCATCTTTCCGCTAAATAGATGTATTCATTGACTTATTGGTAAGGAATTGAAGAGTAAACCTAAAAGGTTTTAGGAACTGTCTGCTAAACAGATTGTACTAGCAATGGTATGTGTTTCGAGTACACTGCTCTCTGCTAAATAATAAAAAATAGGGAATTAGTCCAGTTAGGTTAGGATGCAGCATTTGGGATGCTGAGGTCAAGAGTTCGAGTCTCTTATTCCCTACTAATCATTAATGGGGAGGTAGCATAAATGGATAATGCGCTAGATTTGCACTCTGGAAGATTGGGTTCGAGTCCCACCTGCTCCACATTGTTTTCTTGTTTTTCATAATACTAAGCTTTGCTTGAACCCTCTTTTGGGCAGTTAGAGGTTAAAGAAACTGCCCTATCAATGCTCCTTAGTTCAGTGGTTCAGAATAGTTCCCTTACAAGGAAAAGGTCATAGGTTCGAGTCCTATAGGAGCAACTAATGGGGATATAGCTGGAAGGTCTATGCACTTGGCTGTTAACCAAGAGATAAAAGTTCGATTCTTTTTATCCCCGCAAATTCTAGGTTCTTAGTTTAATTGGCAAAACACTTCTCTCCAAAAGAAGAGTTATGGGCTTGATTCCTTTAGAATCTGCATTATTGGCACATCTTCTAATGGTCAGGAAGCTACTCTGATAAGGTAGTAATCAAGGTTCAATTCCTTGTGTGCCAACTATATTCTGATGTACTTCAATGGTAGAAGGCTGCTCTCATAAGGCAGTAGCTAGTGGTTCGAGTCCACTCATCAGAACTAGGTTAATGCCTTAATATACTCACTTAGCTCAGTAGGTTAGAGCAGGAATCTTATACATTCAAGGTCAATGGTTCAAATCCATTAGTGAGTACTAATGTTCCTATAGCTGAATTGGTTAAAGCAACAGTCTCTTAAACTGTGGACTCTGGGTTCAAGTCCTAGTGGGAACACTCATTTCCTTAAAGCATTGGTGGTGATGCTAGAGACCTTTAATCTCTGGAACTAGGTTCGACCCCTAGTGGGGAAACATAATTGTTTAACTCCAAATTTTACAGTTATGAGAAGAGTTCTTGATTTTATTAAGAAAGCTGGTAATGTTTATGTAAGAATCATTGCTAAGAGTCAGATGATGACTCCTACAGGGTCTATTCCAATACTGGAATAACCCTTCATTTGGAGGTAAACTAATTAGGGGTAGCTTTAATGTGGTGAATTAAAGCAGACTGTAAATCTGCTGCCATAGGCTATTTAAGGTTCGATTCCTTTCTGCCCCACTTCAATAGAAATGTTTGTCCTTGACTTATGGAAAGTGATAGGGGTAGAGACCTAAATAAGTCATTATGGGTGTTGGGCAGGTATGGTTACATTGCGTAGGTCTGAAAAACCTGAGAATAAAGTTCGATTCTTTGAACACCCGCTATATATAATGCCCTCTTGGTGGAATTTGGTAGACACGCTGGATTTAGGCTCCAGTATGAAGTAATAGTAGTGTAAGAGTTCGAGTCTCTTAGAGGGTACTAAAAATAATTTGAAAATAGTTAGGAAAATATTTGGTAGTTCCAATTATTTTGCTTAACTTTGCAACATCAAAATAAGAGAATATGTTTGAAGGAGATAGCCTATTTACTCCAATGGAATCAAGCAGAAGTACGGAAGTATCTGGTTCTCAGTTCTTTATTAACTTCTTAAATCAACTTGAAGGTTGGAAAACTAAGTGTAAGAACTTGCATTGGGCAGCACCTAAGAAAAATATCCATGTATATCTTGATGAGTTCCTTGATATATTGTCAGACTATCAGGATGGTCTTGCAGAAGGATATATGGGAATACTTGGTAAAATGCAACCTAATGCTATCAAGGGAACTCCAAGTGATGCACTGAATGCTTTTGACTTTATAAGTGAAGTTAAGTCTGCTACTATTGCATTTTATGATAAGATTCCTCAAGAGACTGCTTATAAAGGTATAGCATCTGAGTGTGAGACCTTTATTCAGAATATCAACAAGTATGATTACTTGTTCCACTTATGTGATATAAGACCATATTAAGACACCGTCCCCTTAGTGTTAATGTTTAGCAAGCTTGTTTTGTAAACAAGAAGAGAAGGTTCAAATCCTTTAGGGGACTCACAAGTTACTAAAAGCTGTCTTATCTACAGTGAGAGAGTAACACTCAATGCTACTAGATAAACCTCGGCAGGAGCTGACCTGCGCCACTGAAATTAAAAAGCTCAATGAGGTGTAGGTGATTGAGGGTGCAAGTTAAGGTGATACTTGCAATGCCTAAGTACCAGTTACCCAAATCTTAGGCTCTTGTAGATATGGTGTTAGTGGTAGCATATGACATTGCCAATGTCAAGGGGTCAGTTCAAGTCTGATTATCTACTTAATGTGGGATTAGTGTAATGGTAACATGTAACCCTTCCAAGGTTAATTTGACAGTTCGAGTCTGTTATCCCACTCTAACATCGCGGAGAGAATTGGTATTCAATCCAGTTTCATAAGCTGGACTCCAAGTGTTCGATTCACTTCTCCGCAACTAATTTAGATAATATGGAAGAGATAGAAAAGGCAAAGATAACAAGGACCAAAAAGATCAATGGTTCAGAGGTTCATCAAGTTATGACTGTATTAACTGATACTACAATCAGAGGTATTGTAAGGTCAGCCAATGAGGAAGGAATTAAGAGAGAGGATATAGTTTCTCTACTTAAAGAAAATGGTCAGTTTGTATTAATCTACTTTAGATAAAAACATTATGGAAATGGAAGAGCAGAAGACAATAGAAAGACCCTTGATGAGTGAAGAGGAGTTCAAGGATTATATGGAGAAGAATAGAGTAGATATTGTGGGAGATTTCTATGGAAAAGGTATTCTTCACCTAAGAACTTATGAAGCAGTAAGCAAGTTCAAGTCTGTAAGGAGAGCAATCAGAAGAGGTCATGTATCTCTTGATGGTATTATCTTCCCTAAGAGACCTTTCAATAACAAGGCTAATACTTGTAAGAGAAAGGGACATCACAGTAGGACTATTAATGAAAGAAAGAAGATGATTTATGAGCAACTTGAACACAGAAAATCAGCCTAATGATTACAATGAAGTGCCAGTATTATACTGCAAGCATTGTCTATCATTGAATATTAGGAACATTCCGAGAATGGAGGATTCAGATTACTGTGATAAGTGTGGCTCCACTGATATAGGAGAATGTTCAATAGAAGAGTGGGAGACTCTATACAAGAATAGATATGGATATAAATTCCTTGAAGAGTATTAACAACTTAATTACAAATTAAAATGGAAGAGCAGAAGGGAAAGGTTGTAGAGATGCAACCAACAACAAAGGAAACAGAGAGACCTGAAAAGATGTCTTATGAGCAGTTAGAGAACATAGCTCATCAGCTTAGTGAGCAGGCTAAGCAGTTATATATGAAGCTGCAAGCTGCTAATATGGGTAACATGTTCAAGAGACTTGACTACTTGTTTAAGGTAGTAGAGAATGGACATATGTTTAAGCAAGACTTCCTTGAGAAGTGTATTGCTGAGATTGAGGGGCTTATGACAGTTCCTGAAGAGGTTGAGGAAGATAATAAGGAAGAGGAAACACCAGATATTAAAACTGAAGAGTAAGATACATGATGAAGGAAGAGTGGAGAGATATAGAAGGATATAATGGATTATATCAAGTATCCAATCTTGGTAGAGTTAGGTGTGTTAGGATATTAAAACCTGCGTTTACTGAAGATGGCTACTTAAAAGTAGTTCTTCAGGATAAAAGAAATATTAAAACATCTACTATACACAGGTTAGTAGCTAAATCTTTCCTATCTGATTATTCTGATGATTTACAAGTGAATCATAAGAATGAAGTTAAAACTGATAACAGAGTAGAAAATCTTGAAATGTTATCTTCAAAAGATAACAATAACTATGGTAGCAGAAATGAAAGAATATCTAAAGCTTTGGGGAAAAGAGTCATTCAACTTACTATATTCAATGAACCTATAGCTGAATACTATTCTACATCTCAAGCATCAAAACAAACTGGCATTTCTCATAGAAATATTGCTACCTGCTGTAGGGGAGAGAGAATTTCTGCTGGAGGGTATAAATGGAAATATAAAGATGGTTAAGAAAGCAAATAACATCGTCAGGATACCCACTTCATTAAATGGTAAATTCTTTAGATATTGGTTTGAATTTTTAGAGCCTTTTCATAAGCTAACTGATAGAGAGATTGATGTAATTACATCCTTTGTCAAGCAAAGATATGAACTCAGTAAAGTTATCAAGGACAATGAGATACTTGATAAGGTTACAATGAGTGAAGATACAAAGAAGAAAGTAAGGGAAGAGTGTAATATCACTCTCCCACACTTTCAGGTAATTATGGGCAAGCTAAGGAAGAATAAAGTTATCATTGAGGGTAAGATTAATCCAAGGTTTATTCCCAACATTGATGAAGAGACTGGCACTTTCCAACTATTGTTACTTTTTGAATTGAAATGAATTATCCTGATATAATTGGTAAGGTTTCTGAAGAGTTGAATTTACCTAAAGAAGTGGTAGATAAAACATATAAGGCATTTTGGTTATTTATTAACCAATCCATACAGTCCTTGCCATTAAAGGAGAATCTTAATGAAGAGGATTTTGCTAAGTTAAGAACAAATTTCAACATTCCATCACTGGGTAAACTGACTTGCACTTATGATAGGATGTTAGGTATGAAAAAGAGACTCAAGTTTATTAAACAGATAAGGGAGAAGAGATGAAGAAATTGTTTATCAGTCAGTCCATGAAGGGTAAGACAAATGAAGAAATAGAAGCTGAAAGAGCCAAAGCTGTGGAAGAGGCTAAGGCAGTACTCAATGATGATGTGGAAGTGATTGATAGCTTCTTCAAAGATGCACCAGTAGATGCAAGACCTCTGTGGTTCTTAGGTAAATCAATTGAGCTATTATCTGTGGCAGATGCTGCATATTTTGCTAAAGACTGGGACAAATATAGAGGTTGTAAGATTGAGCACTCTTGTGCTGTAGAATATGGTATAAAAGTTATTGAGTATGTTGAAGGTTAAGAAAATAAAGCCAATGTTCACTGCACTTATCACTACAATGGATAAGTATGAACATGATGTAACTACAAGAGGTGGTCTAATTGATACTACTAAGCAGCAGGGTGGATTAAAAGAATATCAAACTGTACTTGCAGTAGGTAGTTCAGTAAGAGATATAAAGGTAGGTGATATAGTGTGTGTAAACCCTACAAGGTTTGCAGTAAGAAAACATCAAGCAGGCACTCTTAAAGATGGAATTGTAACTGACAATCCTGTTACTACTTACAATTTTGATGTTGTTGAGATGGATGGAAAGCAGTGTCTATTGCTACAGGATAGGGATATTGACTTCATTATTGAAGAATGGGAAGAAGTTCCAGATACTCAGCCACAAGTATATGTGCCAGACAAAAAGCTTATTGTTTAAGACTTGTTCTTGCTGTAATAGAACTTTGCCTATAGATAATTTTTATACCAGAAGTTATAAAGATAGGAATGGCAACATCCATAAGTATCCTGATTCTAAGTACAAAGATTGTAAAAATGCTTACAGCAGGAATTATAATAATGTAAATAAGGATGCACTGAAGAATCTCCACAAAGAGTGGAGAGATAAGAATAAAACAAAAGTCAAATCTTATAGAGATAAGTGGAGAAGAGAACATCCAAACTACTATAAAGAATGGGCTGAAAGAAATAAGTCTAAAATCAGACTCTCACAGATTAAGTATAATTATAATTTAACTGAAGAAGAGTATGAAGCTTTACCAAAAGCTTGTGAAGTGTGTGGAAATACAGAAAATCTATGTATAGACCATGACCATATTACAGGAAAGGTTAGAGGAGTATTATGCTCAAGATGTAATTCAGCTCTTGGCTTACTGGGAGATAGTAAAGAAGTCATACTAAAGTCGGCTTCATATATAGAAAAGCAGTAGTGAAAACTACTGCTTTTTTTTTTAAAAAAAAAAAGAAAAGTTATGATGAAATTACTTAAATATGAAGGTTATAAGGTTGTGATAGAACCAGAGCTTTTAACATTAAAGCCCTTCAAACAAATATGGACAAGAGATAAAACAGTGAATAAGGACAAAGCCTTAGCAGAAATTGCTTTCATCTATTTTATGACTGACCCAAGAAGTGACTATCAATACCTTGTAGATGACAAGGAGAGAATGGAAGCCATTAAAGAGGGAGAAGGATTACCTCCTAAATGGAAACCAGACAAGATAGTAACAGAAGCAATGGAATTTTATAAATCATTTAAGCCAATCTCTGCACTACTCCTTGAAGACACGAGGTTTATGGTTAATAAGTTTAGAGCAAAACTAAGAGAGCTGGACTTTGATAGTCTTGAGGTTAAGGAGTTTAAGGAGATTACAGCCATTGTGAAACAGATTACACCTCTCATTAGAGATTTGGATGAGGCTGAGAAAGCACTTAACTCTGAAATGAGGAGTTCAGGTAAGATGAGGGGACAGGGAGAAAAGACTATATTTGAAGATGACTTGGCACTATAACTATGAAAGCAGAAGATATTATAGAAGGGCTTAATAAACATATTGAGACAAGGAGAAGTGAGAGGGGAATTGAGAATGTAGGGCACATGGTATTACAGAAAGAAATCATGCCTCATTCCTCATTCAAGGTTTATAAGATTTACAAGTACACTCTTTGGTTCACTAAGAGAGGTAAATCTTATAGAGTAATAACAGTACAGCATACTGCTAAGGTTCCTGATGGTCAGGAAGAGAATATGTTAAGAGAGATGAATATCATGTTGAGTACACTAATATTCAATTGGATAGGCTCTGATTTTTATGAAGCAGTTATAAAGGGAGAATATAATGGAGTTTCAGAAAATACCAATGAATAAATATCAAACTGAGCTAACTGAGGAATTGGTTAATAGCCTTCCTCAGGAAGTTCAGGACCAGTTATTTGATATTATAAATAATGTAGAGTTTGTCAAGAGATTGATAAGTCCTACAAGAGAATATGCTAAGGATAGACCAAGGGATGATAGGGGTAGAATCATTGTAGACTTGGCTAATCCTCATATATTAGAGGATATGGATTACTTCAGACCATCTGCTATACATTATGAGAAGTATGGTACATTTACTAACCTTAGACCTAATGCCAATCCTAATAGTGAATATGGTAAGTGGGTAAGAGAGGAAAGAAGAAGAATCTGGGATGGTTATGTAAGGGAAAGTGATGGAGAATGGGTTACAGGATATATGTATTGGTTCCTTAATTATTCTCCTATAATGCTCTCTAAGATTAGAGAGTATAAGGATAAGAATGGTAAGAAGAAAGAGTCCAAGAGGGCTGATAGAGTAGAGGCATTACCTGAATGTTGGGAAGGTATCTATTGGAGATTCCATTGCTTAGACCAAGCATCAAATGGTGGTTTATACAATAACTTTGAGGGAGGTCAGCACATGGCTGAACTTGCTTCCAGAGGTAAAGGTAAGTCATATAGTCTTGCATCTATACTTAACCATATCTTTGTGGTAGGTGAGAATGAGGAAGCACATGAAAAGGTAAAGGGTATAGTAACTGCCTATCAGAAGGAGTATCTTACTAAGGATGGTGTCCTTAATAAGTTTGTAGATATGGCTAACTTCTGTGCAACCAATACCCAGTTTCCAAGAAAGAGATTAAAGAACTCTTTACAGGAAATGACATGGATAATGGGGTATAAGGATGTAGAGTTGGATATTGAAAGAGGTACTCAGAATACAGTACTTGGAGTATCATCTAAGGATGATGAGTCTAAGTTGAGAGGTAAGAGAGCTGCTAAGATTCTTATTGAAGAGTTTGGTACATTCCCAAGATTAGTTGATTTGTATAATGTGCTTTTACCTTCAGTACAGGAAGGTGATATTGTCTTTGGACAAATCTATATGTTAGGTACTGCTGGTGATAATGAATCAGACTTTGCTGGTGCTCAGGAAATCATGTATAACCCTAAAGGTTATAATATGTATGCTTTACCTAATGTATTTGATAAGTATAACCAAGGTAAACCTTACTTTGTATTCTTCTTTCCTGGCTATGTGAATAGAAAGGGATGTTATAATGAGAATGGTGTATCTGATGTAATTAAGGCTCTGATTGAAGTTCTTATGAATAGGTATAGGGTAAAGTATAATTCTACTGACCCTAACACTATTATTAAGACTATTGCTGAGGTTCCTATTACTCCTGCTGAAGCTATTGTTAAGACAGGTGTAAATATGTTTCCTGTAGCTGACTTGACTGAAAGAATAGGTCAATTGGATGCTAATCCTACAGAATATGATGATGTATATGTAGGTGATTTGGTATTCAATAAAGATGGTCAGGTGGAGTATAAACCTACCTCTGCTACACCTATTAGGGATTTCCCACATAAGGATAATAAGATAGGGGGTGCTATTGAAATATATCAGTTACCTAAGATTGATAAGAATACAGGTAAGCCATACAATGATAGGTATATATTAGGTGCTGACCCTTATGATGATGATGAATCAAATACTATGTCTTTAGGTTCTATATTTGTACTGGATTTATGGACAGATAGGATAGTAGCTGAATACACTGGAAGACCTCCTTTTGCTGATGATTACTATGAGATTTGTAGAAAGCTTTGTCTATTCTACAATGGCAGGCTGAACTATGAGTACAATAAAAAAGGTCTATTCTCTCACTTCTCGACAAGAAATAGTCTCTATCTTCTTACAGATGTTCTTGATTTCTTAAAGGAAAAGCAGATGATGAAAGATGGCTATGGTAACAAGTCAAAAGGTACTAATGCCTCTCCTGCCATTAATGCTTATGCAAGGAGTAGATTGAGAAGCTGGCTATTAGCTCCAGTTCCTATTATGCAAACTATTGATGGAGAAGAGAAAGAGGTAATGGTTCCAAGACTATTTACTGTGAGGAACAGAGCACTGCTGAAGGAGCTTATTAATTACAACTCTGAGGGTAACTTCGATAGAATATCTGCTATGGGTATGTTGATGCTTCTAAGAGAAGATAGAATGATAAGATACCAAGGAGATGTTAGTAAGGAAAAGCAGGAGAGGGCTAATAATAGCTATGATGGTAATGACCCATTCTTCAAGAGGAACTATGACTTTAGGTTTAGGCAGTAAATTTAGTAAAAATAGAGACTGATGGTTAATAAATTACTTATATACTTGCATAGGTCAAGGATTTTACTTACCTTCGCACAGTAATTAAATTGAAGTATGGAAGATAAGACATACATAGTATATCTACATATAAATCCTGAGAATAAGAAAGTATATGTTGGTATTACAAATCAGAATGTATATAAGAGATGGAAAAATGGACATGGATATACTAAGTGTAAAAAGTTTTACAATGCAATAATAAAATATGGTTGGAGCAACTTTAAGCATATAGTACTTTGTAAAACTTGTAAGGATAGGGCTTTATTATTGGAGAAGACTTTGGTTAAATACTATAAGAGTAGAAACTTGAGTTACAATATTACTGATGGTGGAGAAGATAGCATACCAAGTATGCTTGGGAAACATCATACTGAAGAAGCTAAGAAGAAAATAAGTGAAGCTGGTAAAAGACCTTGCACAGAACAGGCTAAAAGAAAGATAGGGTTAACTAATAGAGGTATCAATAATGGAATGTATGGCAAAACTATTTCTGATTATGCAAGAAAGTTAGTAATAAAGAGATTCAGTAAAGCTGTACTTCAATTAGATTTAGATGATAACATTATTAATAGATTTTCCTCTGCTTCAGAGGCAGAAAGATACTTAAATGGCAAAGGTAGTCACGTAAGTTGCTGTTGCCTTGGAAAGAGGAAAACTGCTTATGGATATAGATGGAAATATGGGTAATTTTATACAACTTCCTCCACAGCAGTTACCTTTTAGCAAAAAGAACAGAAAGTGGAGGAAACAAATTTTGGATTGGGCAGACAGTAAGACCTTCTTCAATTATAGCTTAGTTAGAAAATCTGTAATACATAAGAAAATTAACTATGACTTACTCAATGGTAAACTACATATGAGTGACCTTGAGATGATACTGAATCCTGAAAAGCTACAGGCAGGTTTCATACCTGATAGAATCCAACACTATCCTATTATGAATAGTAAGTTGAATGTGCTTAGAGGTGAGGAAAGTAAGAGAGTTTTTGACTTCAAAGTAGTAGTTACTAACCATAATGCTATTACAGAGATAGAGAATAACAAGAAGCAAGAATTACTACAGAAGCTACAGGAATGGGTATCTAATACTTCTCAATCAGAAGAGGAGGCTAACCAAGAGCTTGAAAAGATAAATGATTACTACACCTATGAGTGGCAGGACATGAGGGAAATTAGGGCTAATGCCCTTCTTAACCACTATGTAAAGGAGTTGAATATTCCTTTAATGTTCAATCAAGGGTTCATGGATGCAATGGCAGTTGGTGAAGAGATTTATCAATGTGATATTGTAGGAGGTGAGCCTACTATTGAAAGACTAAATCCACTCAAAGTAAGAATCTTTAAGTCAGGATATAGCAATAAGATTGAGGATGCAGATATGATAATCCTCGAAGATTATTGGAGTCCAGGCAAGGTTATTGATACCTACTATGATGTATTGACAAAGAAAGACATGGAGTATATAGAGAAAATGCCTGACCATGTAGGTCAAGCTGCTACAGACTCTATGGATAATATTGATGAGAGATATGGCTTTGTCAATAATCACATGATAGGGGATGAAATAAGTACAGAGGGATTCTTTTGGGACCCATTAGGAGGATATGATGGGGTTAATAACTCACTTCTTCCTTATGATGTTGCAGGAAACTTGAGAGTACTTAGAGTATATTGGAAGTCAAGAAGAAAGATTAAGAAGGTAAGAAGTTATGACCCTCAAACAGGTGAAGAAGTATTTAACTTCTACCCAGAGACTTATGTAATAGATAAGGATGCTGGAGAAGAAGAGCAGATATTCTACATCAATGAAGCATGGGAAGGAACTAAGATTGGCACAGACATTTATGTCAATATGAGACCAAGAGTAGTTCAGTACAACAGACTGAGTAACCCTTCAAGATGTCACTTTGGAATTGTAGGTTCTATTTATAACCTTAATGACAACAGACCATTCAGCTTGGTGGATATGATGAAGCCATATAACTACTTGTATGATGCAATACATGATAGATTAAATAAGCTGATAGCAAGAAACTGGGGTTCATTGGTGAGATTAGATTTTGCCAAGAAACCTAAGGGATGGGATGTAGAGAAATGGTTATACTATGCAAAGACTATGGGTCTTGCAGTAGAAGATAGCTTCAATGAAGGTAATGTAGGTGCAGCTACAGGTAAACTTGCAGGTGCATTAAACAATGCTTCTACTGGGGTAATTACAGCTTCTGATGGTAATCAGATACAGCAATACATTAATCTTCTTGAGTTTATCAAGATGGAAATGGCAGAAGTTGCTGGCATTACCAGGCAAAGAGAAGGTCAGGTAAGTAATAGAGAGACAGTAGGTGGAGTAGAGAGAAGCATGATGCAGTCTTCTCATATTACAGAGTGGCTATTTGTAGTACATGAGGATGTCAAGAAGAGGGCATTAGAGTGTTTGCTTGAAACAGCTAAGATAGCATTAAGAGGCAGAAGCAAGAAGTTCCAATATATCTTGTCTGATAATTCAATAAGAGTTATGGAGATAGATGGTGATGAATTTGCAGAAGCTGATTATGGTCTTGTAGTGGATAATAGCAATGGTGTTCAAGAATTAAACTCAAAACTTGATACTTTAGCTCAGGCAGCATTGCAGAACCAGACTCTATCATTCTCAACTATTATGAAGTTATTCAGTTCATCTTCGCTTGCTGAAAAGCAGAGACTTGTTGAAAAGGATGAAAGAAGTATTCAAGAAAGACAGGCTCAAGCTCAACAACAGCAATTGCAGGTACAGCAACAAGAGATAGAACAGAAGGCTCAGATGGAACAGGCTAAGATGCAACAGGAAGATGCTCTTAACCAAAGAGATAATGAGACAAAGATTATTATTGCACAAATGCAAGCTTATAGCAAGAATAGTGAAGATGATGGTATAATAGAACCTGAATATTCACAAGAGGCTAAATACAAGCTAATGGAGCAGATAAGGGAATTTGATTTAAGACTTAAGCTTGATAAGGAAAGGCTGGAGCATGATAAGGAGAAGGCTGAAACTGATGCAAGGCTCAAGGAAAAACAAATAAATAAGCAGAAAGCAACTTCTAATAACAATAATAAGCAATGAAAAGATTTAGAGATATTATACAAGATATAAAAGCTCCAAGTACAAGTGACCTCTGGATTAATAATGGAGAGTTGAAGTACTATACTAGTAATGGCTGGAAAGCCATTGCTGGTAATGGCTCTTCCGATGTATATGTTCTACCAGGTAGACTTCAAATAACAGAAGGGTGGTCTACAACAGACGTAGAATCTATTGTAGGGAATTGGGATGAGTTTATAAAAGCTGTCTCAAGTGGTAAAATGATTATTGGTTGTATTGAAGGTGACTTTAATCACACTATTTACATGAATCTTACACTAATTACTTACGATGGTAATAATGTACTTATATTGGTTCCCATAGCAAATTGTTTTTATTTGTGGGCAGCCTACAAGACTGAAGATGATAGTTCTATAAATTTTGCAGGTATTACTGAACTACTCCCCAATTCTTCTATTATAAACTCCTTAAATTCTCCTTCTACAACTGCTCCTCTATCAGCCAACCAAGGTAGGATTTTGAATGAAAAGATAGTAAAACTAGAGAGTAAGTCTAATGTTGCAGTGCTTACACCTACAGGTACAAAACTAATAGAGTTGGCATCCAGTAGTCCTAATGTTACACAAGAGCAGTTGGTTGAAGCAGGTTTCACTCCTGAAATATGTAGAAGGTTGAATGCTGGAGAAGTGATTTACATGAGTGGTGAATGTGCTGGTTTTGGTAATGATGCTTTGTATCCAATACAGGGCATTGCCCCTAACTCCTCTCCTGACTTAGTACCGTCTAGATTGTGCTACTGTCACTATAGTAGTTATAGTGCGGATGGCACTGCTAATGGAGGGTGCTTTACTACAATTAAGAAGCAATCCTCAGGTCAGTACCTTGTAGATTATATTGAGTTGTAGTATGGAAATGATGAAAAAGAGACAGGTTGTTGCTTCCCATAATAGAGAGCCTCTTATAGAGAATCTATGGTTAAGGGATGGCAAGTTGCTATACTTTGTCAATGGAGAGTGGCAACCTGTATTAGGTCAAGATTCTAAAGTAATTATAGAGTAACATGTTCACTAAGAATCAAATAGAAGAAATTAGAGACAAATTGGCTCAGTTGGGAGTCAAGGATACAGAGTTTAAGGTAACAGAAGAAGCATCTGAAGATGATATGATAGCCATTATCTCAGGTGGTGAGAATAAAATAATCCTGTTGAAAGACCTATTGAGTGAAGCAGCAGGTAATATTATTATCGAGTAAAAAAGAAAAAAAAAAATGAAGATTATTAATTCAATTATGCCAGTGAATGATGTAGAGGCATTGGCAGCAAACGGACAAAAACTAAGAGTAGCAGTAACAAAGACTTCCGCGCAAGGTAAGAGTGCACAAAGTACTACACCTAATTTAATGTCTTTCAGTACTGATGAAAACAGTATTTGGTTTAATGGGAAGAAGTACGGAGTGTATATATTAAAAGGTTTTGAAAACCTCAGTACTAGTAGTACTACAAGTGTTATTCAATCCTTTTTGGGAGACTTTACCTATGATAGATGGGCAGATGCTGTAAATACGGGAAATATTGTATTTGTTGAAACAAATAATATATTAATACCTGCTAGTGTATATGCTAATAACTCTGAGGGCCTAAATATAATGTTTGTTACACCTACATATACCTATTATGTTAGTATACAGTATTCAACTGGTAGTGGGTATTCTATTGACCTAATACAACAGGAATCTTTAGTGAGAGTTTCAGATATTAATAATACACTCACTAGTAGCAACACAGGCATTCCGCTATCAGCCGCAATGGGAAAAAAGCTACAGGACGAGAAGTTAGCAAAAACAGACGTAGTGAATAACCTTACCACTACTGACACTTCAAAAGCCTTATCAGCGGCACAGGGTAAAGCGTTGAATGACAAGTTTAATGGGAACAAGATAAATATCAACTTCTCAGCTACTTCAAATTCAACAGATAATACCGCTATAAAAGGCTACATGGGGAACATAGATGGTACCACTCTTGTTAATAAGCTTACTTATGGTGCAAGTCTGGTTGACAGTAGTAGTGAAGATTGGGTAATTACTTTGCAGGAGGTAAGTAGTACAAAGGTATCATTTACAGGTATTAGATTCGCAGGTTTTAACTTATACAGTAAGAATATATCAGTTACTATAAGTGGCAGTAATTATACAAATATGACTGTTGCTCAGGGTAGTAGGCTTGTACCTGCTATAAACAATACCTTAACTTCAACTAGTACTATTGATGCTCTTTCAGCAGCTCAAGGTAAGGCTCTTAATGACAAAATCTCAGGTTTGGGTAATGTGTATAGAGTGAAGGGTACTAAGACTAACTTATCTGATGTACTAGCCCTTACTGATGCAAGGGTTGGTGATGTTTGGAATGTAACTAATGCCTTTACCTATGGAGGTAAACCATATCCTGCAAATACTAACGTTGTATGTATTACAGCAACAAGTACATCTGACCATGATGAAAATAATTGGGACCCGTTGGGAGGTACTGTTGATTTGAGTACTTATGTGCCTAAGAGTGATATAGTTGATAACCTATTAACTTCAGATTCAAAAAAGCCTCTCTCTGCTAAACAAGGACTTGCCCTTGCTACTATGATAACGGAATTAAAAGATGGTAAGGAGACCTATCAGTTTCTCAAAACACTTGGAAGTGGCGCACTATCCACTCAGAGTGAAATAAATGCTATTCTAGGTCCCTATAGTAGCTTCAATGCCGCCCTTAATGCAGGTAAGGTAATACATGGAGTATATAAAGACAATATCAACAGAATGCATACAGTAGCATTCTCAGCATTCAATGATACTGCTAACAGTAGGGTTAGAATGTTTGCGGTACTGAGTAATTCTACCTTACTATATATACAGGCTACTTATAGTGGGACTAATTGGACTAGTGCTACCACAAGTGAAGAGCCTATTGATGCAGGCATCACTATAGAATAAAAAAAAAAGTTATGAGTGCAAAAGGTAAAGAGTTTAAAATAAATGTATCTACCGACAGAGCTACTGCAATAAGTAGCTCTGCTGGCAGTTACCCTAATGTGTTGTATTTCCCTATAGATGATGATAATGTCATCATATTTAATGGGAACATATATGATTGGAATGCAAGTGTAACTTCTCCTAAGTTAATCCCCTCAGGAGACCTGAATACATATAGGGGAACTCAATATTTAGGTGTTTATTATGCCAATTATGGCAATAGTATAAGTAATAAACCTTCTGGAGTATCACAGTTTGCATTACATGTGCTCTTGGAGAATAATGACTCTTCGACTATACAGGTACTTTATTCAAAAAACAAGATATATACTAGAGCTTATGAGTCATCTTCTTGGTCTTCTTGGACTGAGATTGGTGCAGGAGGTATAACTTCTATACCTCAAGCTTCTAGTTCAGCATTAGGAGGTATAAAGATAGGGTACTCTGATAGTGGCAGGAATTATGCTGTAAAGTTGAATAGTTCTGGTAAGGCTTATGTTAATGTACCATGGACAGATACAAATACAACATATAATGTTGCTACTGCTAGTGCCAATGGACTTATGAGTTCCAGTGATAAGTCCAAGCTTGATGGAATCCAAGCAGGTGCAGATGCTGTGTCATTCAGCAGGTCTTTGTCTTCAGGTACAAAGATAGGTACCATTAATATTAATGGTGTCAATACTGACATATATACTCCAACAGCAGGAGCTGGACTTAGTTTATCAGGAACAGTTTTCTCCCTAAGGAAGGCAACACCTACTACACTAGGTGGTGTAAAGGTATCCAGCACTGAGATTAGCACAATATCTACTGTTGCTGCTACTGCTTTTGGTTCACAGAACAGAATATATCCTGTCCAGCTTGCTTATCCATCAGGTAGTGCAGGAACAGATGGCAATAAGGTACTTTCAGTGTATGTTCCTTGGGAGAATACTACTTATAGTGTAGTAAGTACCTCAAAGAATGGGTTAGTCAGTATGAAATCTGCATTGGCAGAGTTAGCCTACGAAGATAAGGATGCTGGTAACCTAGGCTCTCTTGCTAGATTTGGAGAGACGGGCATGTTGGAGGTTTCAACAATTGTGGAAGATGACTTAGCTCTGGTTAATAAGAGTAATAGATGGACAGTATATCAGGACTTTAAGTCAGGTGCTGGTAATTCAGGCTCTGATATGAGATTCAAAAGGGAAGTCACATGTATGCCTGATGTGCTGGACAATCTGATGTCATTAAATGTCATAAAGTATATATGGGAACACCCTGATGAAAATGGTATAAGATGCACTTTTGGTGTGAAAGCTGACCAGCTTCTGTCACTAGGTGGTGTATATGCTACTATGGTCCACAGCAGAGCTGATAAATATGATACCAAGTGGGTAGAATATGATAGATTTGGTGTGCTGGCAATCAAGGCATTACAGGAGGTTGTAATGAGGAACAAGCAACTGGAGAGCAGGATAGAACATCTTGAGGATACGATAAATTCTATGAGAAGAGTATGGGAAGAGAATTCATGACACAAATAGAGGCAGTAAAGAAGGTAGGAGGTTCCCTACCTTCTGCTACAAAACAATTTTGTACAGCCTCTTGGCTTGCAGGCCATTCTAGTATATTTAATACCAACTCCCTACAAGGGTATGAAGCAAAAGACTTTGTGAGTGAAATGCATATAAAGCCTGCTATAGTAACAACTAAATATGAAATAACAATTCCTGAGGTGAGGGTTTCTTTTGGATTTGAAAGTGGCACTCCTCAAGGATTTACATATCTTAGTGACTCTGACCAATTATCACAGACTAAGGCAGTCTTATGTGCAGTACCTGTTGATGGTGGTCAGATTTCTTCAAGTGTATATACTCCTACTAATGGTGGTAGAGATAACAATTATGGTGCACAGTATATGCTATTCTCAGACATGAAAATATTTGTTGTTGCAGGCACCTCACTAGCTAAGTTATACATAGTATTGTATAATGACCAAAATACCATGGTTCAGTATAATAATAAGAGAATTACCAATCTTATGTCAGGTAACAACATATATAAGCTGGCTAATGCTACTATGAGAAATACTTCTATTTACAGTAACCTGTTTAATGGTGCAAATTACACAAAGACACAAGCAGTAGGTGATTCTAATGGTAATGCTACTAGTTCTGTGTGGTGTGCTATGCTTCCATTGGCAGATGATGGAAAATCTAATGGGAGTTATTCAGTAGGTTCAAGCATGGATGCACCTCCCACTAATGTCAATTCTAATCGGCAATTATACAACTTCAAGGGTACTATAGTTTACAACAAATTAAGTTCATTTACTCCAACTACATAGCTATGAGAAAGATATTAGTAAGTATTATATCAGTGATTATGCTGGCTTCCATATCCTGTTCCATGTATTACTGCAATGGGTATAAGAAAATGTCTGATGAGTTGGCTGTTGCAGTGAATAACAATAAGGCATACTCCTTGGAGAACAGTTCCCTGAAGAAGGAAAATAGAGTGTATAAGCTAACTGCTGAGCAGCTTGAGTATTACAGTGATTCCATTACTGTTGAAATGGACAGGATTAGAAAGGAGTTGAAGATAAAGGATAAGGATTTGCAATACTTACAATATCTGTTATCTACATCAGAAAGGATAGATACTGTTACTTTCCAAGATACCATATTCAGTGAAACAACATTTCATGTTGATACTCTGATTGGGGATAAATGGTATCAGTTGAAGCTGGGAATGAAATTCCCTAATGTCATTACAGTGCATCCTAAATTTGTAAGTGAGAAATACATAGTTACACATAGCAAGAAAGAGACTGTAAATCCTCCTAAGAAATTTTTTCTGTTTAGATGGTTTCAGAAGAAACATAGAGTGGTGGAAGTTACTATTGTGGAAAATAACCCTTATGTGAATAATAAGCAGCAAAAATTTATTGAAATAATTAAATGCCATGATTGACCTAGGTATATTAATTACTGGAGGAGTAGGGATAATAACCACAGTAATCAGTGGTTGGACTTCTTGGTTCTTTGCAAGAAGAAAGTATAATAGTGAGGTAGATAATAACCTCATAGAGAACATGCAGCAGTCTTTGGAGTTTTATAAGAAGTTGTCTGATGACAACAAGGACAGGCTTGACGAGGTTCTTAAAAGAAATGCAGAGCTGGAACAGGAGATAAAGGATTTAAGGAAGCAGATGTTCAGTCTCATGAACTCCATCTGTATTGACCTTACTTGTCAGTTGAGGAAAAGAAGCTTGAATTTATTTAATGAGCAAAATGGAACTGATAGTAGACAGGAAATGGAAGAAACAGAGTTACACGATAAGTAACCTACTTGTAGATGGGAAGTGGTTCTGTAATGTACTTGAAGACACTGATAGAGGATTAGATGACAGCATAAGTGTCGCTAAAATCAAATCCTTAAAGAAATCAGGCATTACAGCAATCCCTAGTGGAACTTATGATGTAACTTTAGATGTATATAGCCCTAAGTTTGGGCCTAAATCCTTCTACAAAGAAACATGCAATGGCAAATTACCCAGACTTCTTAATGTAAAGGGGTTTGATGGTATCCTTATACATGCAGGTAATACAGATAAGGATACTTCGGGATGTCTCTTGGTAGGTGTAAACTCTGAAGTTGGTAAGGTTCTAAATAGTCAGGATACATTCAGGAAGCTATATAAGCTACTTCAAGAGGGCAAGAATAGAGGTGAGAAAATAACCATAAAAATTCTATGATATGGCAAAGAAGTGTGGTTGCAAAGGAAAAGGTAAGAACAATAGAGGTAAATGATTATGGATGCAAGAATAGTTTCAAATCAAGTTATAAATAGCCTTCAAATATCTGTACTGAAGGAAGTGCCTTCAGGGAACTTCAATCCTGGAGTCAACTTCCTACTGAAGAATATATCTGATGATGATGTGGAGGTTACTATAATTCCAGCAGGACAAAAGGATAGCATAAAGACTATTCTAGGTGTTGGATGGAATCCAGAGATATGTAAAGGTGTTATAAATGCTCCTTCAGGAGTTCTTCAATATGGATATTAAGATATGGCAACAGCAATTATAGGTACATTAAAGCATCTTCCTAAGGCACCAATACTGCCTACTTTACCAGAGACAGGTAGACCTAACAGGATATATTTTATCCCCAATGAAGACCCTACAGAAGATAATAGGTATAATGAATATCTATGGGTAAAGGATGAGACTTATCCTGATGGCCATTGGGAGCTTGTTGGTCCTACCACAATAGACCTGACTGATTATGCCACTAAGGAAGAGGTAAGTGATTTGAAAGACTCCATAGGTGAGCAAATAAAGAAGTATTTGCCCTTATCAGGAGGTACAATGGATAAGGGCAGCAACATATCCTTCCCATTAGATAGTGGGAGTACTGTGTATAATGGTTCTGGAATATCAGTGGGTGGCAAAGCCAGTACTGACATCCTACATGCAGCAGGAGGCACTACTAAAGTCAAAACCTTGAATGGAGAATCTATGTTAGGAGAAGGTAATATTGTAATAGACCCTTCAAGTGTTCCAGTATCTTTAAGCTGGTATAATAGGACTAGCAGTCAGCAGGATGCCACAATAAACCTGACAATTGGAGATACCACAGTAAACCTATTCCCTAATATATTCAAATTATTTAAGGCTGGTAAAGTTTCCACTTCCGAGTCCCTTAGTATAGAACTTACTGCTAATCCTGGGGTAAGTGGGGTACCACAAGTTCCTACCTCATTATGCCAGTGGAGCATACCTTTGGCTGACAGTAATACCGCAGGTATTATATCAAGTGAGGATAAGGCTAAGTTAGATAACCTATCTGACCCAAAGAATTTGCTAGCTTATGGTGTGGAATGGGATTCTACCAACAGTAGCCCTGTACTTACTAGAATAGGTAACATGAGCCTGCATAAGTCTCTCCCAATACAATCAGCATTAAGAGGATGTGTATGCCAAGGTAAAAGGATAATGTATTATTTGGACCCAAATGACTGGTCTAAGAAAGCAGATGGTACAGATTCCAGATTGGATGGATATGATGGTACTGTACAGGTAGAAGTACCTGAATTTTATTTGTGGTCTGAAACGGAAGGAACCAAATCCAGAGTATATGTGTCTACCCAAAAAGTAGTTCCTTATGCTATAAGGATTCCTCATATGTTGGTAGATGCTTATAGTAGTACTGTACTTAATGAAGTGCCTGAGGATATGGGCTATTTATCTACACTTCAAGTAAATAGTGCTATTTCAGTTGTAAATACCTCTTCTTATTGTAGAGGAGGAAATAATAGCTCTAGCAGTGATACCTACTTGGAATCGGATAAATTCAGGACTAATTTAGGAAAACCTAGAACAAACACTAGTAGGGCAAACTTCAGAACTTATGCCAAAAATGCTGGCAAGATGTTGCTTACTTATGAGTACTACAAATCAATATTCTATTGGTTGTATGTTATAGAATATGCAAACTTCAATAGTCAGGCAAACTATGTTGAAGATTTGACTGAAGATGGATATAGACAGGGAGGGCTTGGCAATGGAGTTACTACTTGGAGTGATACTGTTTGGAATACTTATAATGGCAGATACCCAATAACTCCATGTGGGTATTGTAATGAGTTTGGTAACTTTACTGGAATTAAGGACTTGGTAATTCCTGCTTCAGATGGTATCAGTACCGTAACTTTCAAAGTACCAAGGTGGAGAGGATTTGATAATGTGTTTGGAGATATTTGGACTAATCTGGATGGTATCCTAATAGATACTCCTGTCGGTGCCAGTGAGTCCACACCAAACTATGTGTATATTATAAATGACCCTGATAAGTTCACTGATACTTTGTCAGATGCACCTACCAATGCGGATAGAGTAGTAGTATCAGGACATACAGGAGGGTATATTACAAAGTGGGCATTAGGGGAGTATGCAGATATAATACCTGTTAGTGCTGGTGGTTCTGCAACTACTTATATGTGTGTCCATTACTGGGTAGATTACAATAATACTCAGAATACATTACTGGTTGGTGGCGGGGCTAGTCATGGTTCTGCTGCTGGCTTGGCTGACTTCCATTCTGCTGATAGTTCAGATACTGTTCATGCCCATGTCGGCTTTAGGTGCTTAACACTAATAAGCTGATTTGATAAAGAAAAGAAAATCATAGTTTCACTATGTAGGACATATATTATACGACTTGGTTAGTTCTAATTGTAAAAACTAGTTAGTAGCAAGGCTAATAATGGTTCTAATGCTAGCTTAGCTAACTTCAATTCTACTAGTAGTAGAATATCTTGGAGAATACTAATAAGATAAGGGTAAGAGGTAACCTTACCCTTTCTTTTTGTCCATATTGCAAGTATTTTTATGTGCTACTAATAAGTGTTTTATTTACTATCTTGCAGATATGCAAAACTTTACTTACCTTTGCACTGTTTAAGAACAAAAAGGTAGAAGAGTATGGAAGAAGAACTTAGCTTAGATAACATCTTAGGAGCAGAGGAGATTGAGAATCTGTTTGTAGAAGATGAGGATACACAGGATACCCCACCTGCAAATGGGGAGCCTCCTAAGAAAGAGGAGGAGCCAAATAAGGATAAAGAAGAAACTACTGAGGTTGTTGATGTAGATAACTTATTTACTGATACACCAGAGAGCGTAGGTAGTGGAAAAGAAAATACAGAGGAAAAGGAAGATACCACTCCTAAAGGGGATGGCACTTCTCCCAAAAACTTCTACTCTTCCATTGCCAAAGCCTTGAAAGAGGAAGGTATCTTCCCAGCCCTTGATGATGAGGGCTTATCTAAGGTTAAAGACCCTGAAGACTTTAGAGATTTAATTGACCAACAGATAAAGGCAGGTCTTGATGAAAGACAGAGAAGAATTGATGAAGCCTTGAATGCTGGAGTTGAACCTACAGAGATTAGAAAGTATGAGAATACTATAAACTTCCTTGATTCTATTAAGGAAGAGAATATCTCTGATGAAGGTGATAAGGGAGAAAAACTTAGAAAAGACCTGATTTATCAAGACTTTATCAATAGAGGTTATAGTAAGGAAAGAGCTGCAAGAGAAGTGCAAAAGTCTTTCAATGCTGGTACTGATATTGATGATGCAAAAGAGGCTTTGAAAAGTAATATTGACTTCTTCAAAGATAAGTATGATGAGCTTGTCAATGAGGCTAAGTCAGAAGCAGAACAGGAAGAGAAAGAAAGAAAGAAACAGGCTGAAAAGCTTAAATTATCAATCCTTAATGACAAGGATGTGTTTGGGGATTTATCAATAGATAAATCAACAAGACAGAAGATTTATGATAACATAGCTAAGCCTGTGTATAAAGACCCAGAGACAGGAGAGTACTTTACTGCTATCCAAAAATATGAGATGGAGAACAGAACAGACTTCCTAAAGAACATTGGGTTACTTTTCACACTAACTGATGGCTTTAAGAACCTTGATGGTTTGGTGAAAGGTAAAGTAAAGAAAGAAGTAAAGAAAGGTCTTAGAGAGCTGGAACATACTCTCAACAACACAGCAAGAACCTCAGATGGTAATCTAAAGTTTGTCAGTGGAGTTGATGAGGACCCTGAATCTTTCATAGGAAAAGGGTGGAATCTTGATGTCTAAGCTATGTTTAAGTCTGGTATTTACTTATGGAGAAATAAAATTACTAATGGTTTTATAAAAATAATTTATAACTTTTAATATTTTTTGACGATGGCTGGAAAATTAGGTAAGTTTCAGATGGTAGGCTTCCAACACTGGAAGGGTCTTACTAAGGAAAACCACCTTGGTTCTATCTTTCAGTTAGCTCCGCAGAAGGCTACAAACCTAATGGTACAACTGCTGGCCTTCTATAGAGGAAAGACACTTGACACATTCCTAAATCAATTCCCAACAAGAGAGTTTGAGGATGATAATGAATACTACTGGGATGTTATTGGTTCTTCAAGGAGAAACATTCCTCTTGTAGAGGCAAGAGATGAAAATGGTACTGTTGTTACAGATGCTAGTGATATGATTGGAGTAGGCACTGCTCCCTTCTATTTGGTATTCCCTGAGGATTGGTTTGCTGATGGTGAATACATTGTAGGTAATCTGAATGAAATCTATCAGTTCAGAATACTTGGAGACCCAAGAATGGAGGGTACTAATGCAGTGTATAAGGTAGAGCTTGCTGGTGGTAACACAGCAGGTGTTCCTGCTGAAAGATTGCTTGCAGGTGAGAGATTCTCAGTTGAAGCTGCATTTGTTGAGAAGGAACTTTCAAGAAAGGTTGGTGATGTAAGATTTACAAGCCCTGTTTCTATGAGAAATGAGTGGTCTGTAGTAAGAATCCAACACAAGGTTCCAGGTTCTATGTTGAACAAGAAGCTGGCTGTAGGTATTCCTATTGTTAAGGAAACTGAGGGTAGATATACTAAGTCAGTTGCTACAATGTGGATGCACAATGTAGATTGGGAAGTAGAACAGCAATTCTCTGAGTACAAGAACAATGCACTTGCATTTGGTAGAAGCAACAGAAATGCCAATGGTGAGTACATGAACTTTGGTAAGTCTGGTAATGTTATTAAGACAGGTGCTGCTCTGTTTGAGCAGATGGAAGTTGCTAATACTGTGTATTACAACACATTCAGCTTGAAGCTTCTTGAAGATGCTCTATATGATCTTTCTGCTTCTAAGTTAGACTTTGGAGACAGATACTTCTTGATTAAGACTGGTGAGAGAGGTGCTATCCAATTCCACAAGGAAGTACTAAAGACAGTATCAGGTTGGACACAATTTGTTCTTGACAACAGCTCTGTTGGTGTTATTCAAAAGACTCAATCTAAGTTGCACCAAAACTCATTGAGTGCTGGTTTCCAATTTGTTGAGTATAAGGCTCCTAATGGTGTTAGAGTTAAGATTGATGTAGACCCATTCTATGATGACCCAGTAAGAAACAAGATACTCCATCCAAATGGAGGTGTTGCATTCTCTTACAGATATGATATTATGTACATTGGTACTATGGACCAACCTAATATCTTTAAGTGTAAGATTAAGGGCGACAATGAGTACAGAGGTTATCAATGGGGTCTAAGAAACCCATTCACAGGTCAAAAGGGTAATCCTTACATGTCATTTGATGAGGATTCTGCTGTAATTCACAGAATGGCTACTCTTGGTATCTGTGTTCTTGACCCAACAAGAACTATGTCACTAATCCCTGCAATTCTACAGGGCTAATGATAAAAGGGGAGGAAAGATAATCTCCCCTCCCCTTATTTTATTTCAAAAAGTTAAGGAGAAGATATGGCAGAAAAGAAAATGGAAGAGAAGGTGGATTATACTGTACCTGACTTTGATATAGACAATACAGAGACTCCACTTCAGGAAGTACCAAAAGAAGAGGCTACTGTAAGCCCTAAGAAGACACAAAAGAAAATAGAGGTATCTGATGATGCCTTAGTTAGTTGTCTGAGAAATGAGAGAATTATTGTAAGACATGTACCTAAGCTGACAGGTATGTGGGGTAATAACCCTAAGCATGTATTGTCAGGAGGTATGGCAGAGGGTGCAGTTAGAACATTTGTAGTACCAAGATTATCTTCAGGTATGTTTGTTAATGTCCTTACAGACAAGGAAAAGGCATTTCTTGAGGAAATAATGGGTCTTGAATATAATGCACTAAGTATCTATAAGAAGGTAGATAACTTCTGGGATGATTCCAATGAGAATGGTATCAATAAGGTAAGATTGACAAAGCAGGATAACTACTTCAATCTATCTGACCCAGAGGATTATATCAGATATAAGATACTATTAGCCAACAAGGATTATATTGCTCCTTCATTGCAAGCATTGCAAGATACTCCTAAGGCTACTTACCAGTTTGTTATCATTTCTGAGGGTGAAGAGACTAAGGCTGCTAAGAATAATATGAGCACTACAATGATGTGCTATAAAGAGTTTGGTAAGATTGAGAATGATATTGATACATTAAGAGTTATTGTTGAGACTATTGATGGTAGACCTACATCACAGACTGCTAAACTTGAGTTCTTGCAGACTAAGGTTAATAGCTTAATACAGGCTGATAGCAAGATATTCTTGAAGGTTATTACTGACCCAATGCTTTCTACAAAGGTTCTTATCAAGAGAGCTATAGAGGCAGGATTGATTTCAAATAGAGGAGGTTTCCTATACTTGAGAAGTGACAATACTCCACTATGTGGGGCTAATGAGGAACCTACATTGAATACAGCAGCCAAGTACCTGAACTCTCCAAAACATCAGGAAATCAAGTTTTCCTTGGAGGCCAAGTTAAAATAAAGAAGAATATAAGATTATGACACTACAGGAGTTTTCAGATGAATTTGACGTTCTCTACAATAACATATCCAGTAACCAAGCTCCAGGCCTTAATGAGTATGAAAAGTCTGTGTTTCTCACAAAAGCTCAGAATGAGATAGTAAAGAACTACTTTACTTCTACCCAAGGAGGTAACAAGTACCAGCAAGGGTTTGATGATTCTGCCAAAAGACAAATAGATTTCTCTACTCTTCTAGTGCAAGAAGCCTGTCCCTTGATAAAGGTGGATTCCAAGAGGGGAACTGATATTTTGGAGGGTGTCACAATCCCTGGAAATATCTATGGCAGTGCTCCTGAAGCTGTATTATTCAATGCCCCTAGCTTTGTTGACAAAATACTGTTAGTGGTATCAGAAAGGATAGTCATTAAGGATACAGATAATAATGTGGATAAGTATTATCAGGTAGTGCCTATAAAATTAGATAGTTTGCTTAATAACCTGAGCAAGCCCTATGGAAGACCTTTAAAGAGGCAAGTGTGGAGAGTTATAGAGACTTTTGGGAATCCTAAAGGGTCTGAAGGCCAGACTGTAATTCCCACAGAGTACAATGGGTTCAGGTTTATATTGCATGATGCAGATGAGAAATTCCTAGGAGAATCTGGAGGTGAAAGTCCAGGGGATACCAAGGCCATTTACTTTATCACATACCTAATCAAGCCTAAGCCAATAGTATTGGAGGACTTGGTTGGTGTATCAGTAGATGGAGAATCACAGCAATCTCCATGTGTCTTGAATAGTGAACTACATCCTGAAATTCTTCAAAGGGCAGTAGAGTTAGCTAAATCTGCTTATATGGGAAATTTGAAAAGTAGTGTTGAACTGGGACAAAGAAGTGAATAATGACAACTGAGGAATTTTCTAATGAATTTGATGTTCTATTGAACAGCTACTCTTCAGGTGGAATTGAGTTCAACGAGTATGAGAAATCAATCTTTCTTACAAAAGCCCAAGAAGACCTGTTAGTGGAATTATACAATGGTAAGAATCCATTCAGGGAATCATTTGAAGAGACTGAGGAAATAAGGAGATACCTGAGCAACTTGGTAAAGACTTATACCACTACTGAAAAAATAGCAGACATTACTGGAATATCTGATAAGTCTGTATTCTTCAAGTTACCTAGTGACTTGTGGTTTATAGTTTATGAATCAGTTAAACTGAGGGATGATAAGCTAGGCTGTAAGGATGGTAACCAAGTACTTGTGGTACCCACTACCTTGGATGATTACTACAATACATATAACAATCCATTCAGGGGTCCAGGATACAGGAGAGTCCTGAGACTTGATATTGATAATGGGATTGCAGAAATAGTATCAAAGTATAATATAAGCAGGTACTTAGTCAGGTACCTATCTAAACCCAACCCAATTATATTGGTAGCATTGCCTGCCCATCTAAACATAAATGGAGAAAGCAAGATAACAGAGTGTGATTTACATCCTGCATTGCATAGGGTAATACTTGATAGGGCAGTAGGACTTGCAATAGCAAGCAAGGGTTTGGATACAAACAGAACAAGATAAACTATTGTGTAATTTAATATTAAATTAAAATGGCAACATTTAGTACAAATCAGGTAAGGCAATTTTATGTAGCAACTGCATTTGAGACTCCCCATGTAATTGAGTCTAACATTGCTGGTACTATTGCAGTATCAAATGATACTGAAAAGAAACACCTGTATTTTGAATATAAGGGAGCTGATAACAGAATGAGAAGTGACCTTATAGATATAGAAAACATTCTCTATGCAAAGGCAACTAGTGCTGATAGCATGGCTTACAAGATGAAGTCAGCTACCATAGCATTGGATTCAAGTGTTAATGGTGGTGCTCCAGTTGCAGGTCAGGATTATATCCTAAGAATTGCATTTAAACAGTATGCGGGCATGTCTGATGAGGACCAATACTTCAAATATGGCATGGTTCATGCTTATTCTGGCATGACTGCTGATGTGTTCTACAAGACTCTTGCTCAATCTATTGCTAAGAACTTTAGCAGGGAAATAGTTCCCTTGATTAAGATTGAGGTACATAGTGCTACAACCAAGAGCAAGGGAAGATTTGATGCAAATGGTTATATGACAGTAACTCCTTCTACTAAGGATAATGGCAAGAGTGATAGTACTAACCCATACTATGATGATACTTCAGCAATTGTAGCTGACATTGACAGCATCAGAATTACTGAGGTAGAACAGCCTTGGAGATTAGGTGTTATGTCTCAGACACCAGTATATTTCACTGTACAGCCAGTTGAAATAATTGTAGATGGAGATGAGAGAATTTGGGGTACTGTAGAGATGGGTACCAATGGTACAATAGGTAATGGTAAGGTTATTGCAGACTTAGAGTACTTCTGTATGGGTGAAAGAGGAGACATCTACAGAGGCATTGGCTGGCCTAACAACATTCCTACCACTTATCTGATAGACCCAAGCAAGACATATAATGTGCTTGATATACACTATGCCTATGTAGGCAGCAATGAGTCAGTACAAAAGTCTGAAAAGACAATAACTATTGCTTGCGCAGATAAAACAGTTCTCAATCAGATAATCAATGCAGTGGAAACTGCTACAGGACTTACTATTGCAGACATCTCCTAAAAGCGAGATACAAATAAGGAGACTTTTATAGTCTCCTTTTTTTATTTACCTAATTTGTGTAATATGATAAGATTTGCTACATTAAAAGCCTCAGGAGAATGCAGGCAGTTGGTAATTGATGCTTCTATAGAAGCATACTCCTTCTATGATGATGTCTATATTGACTCAGTAGTCATAGATACTCAGGATACCTTCATGACCTCTGGGCCATCATCAAGCAGTGTGTATACAAAAAGCATTGATGGTAATTCCAAGCATGTGACATTAATCCTAGACAAGACAGATTTCAATGCAGCAGTAGATTTTGGTAAGGACTTATTCTTTGTCTATATTACTGTCAAAGGTACAATGGCACCTGATACTCCATGTGGATATGACAGATATTATGATTTAGGAATAGCTGTCAATATGCATAACCTTTATAAGTCACTGATGGGTGGCATCAGACAGGTAGAGGAGACTTGCAATATTCCCAAGCAGCTTATAGACAAATACCTTCAACTGAAGGCTTTTACTACTTCCTTAAAGACAGGGAACTATACTTTGGCAATAAAGTATTGGAACAAGTTCTTTAGGAACTGTGTGATAACAAATAATACAAGTACTAAATGTGAGTGCTCATTATGGATAACTTAAGTAATGTATTGGGAAGGGCATTAGCTACATACTTCAATGTACTTTCAAGTACAGGATATGTGTGTTATAATGATGTCAATAAGTTACTGCTTTTGTCCTTGATAGAAGAGCTTACTAGTGGCCCAATGTCTGCCTTTATAGATGATAAGGACTACAATAGCATGAATAATGCCCTATATTGTATATTTGGTACTTCATGCCTAATACCATATCCTCCTACTGAGGAAAGCTCTGCTGTGTATGGTGAAGGGGGATCTATCAGAATATCTGAGGATGACATGATAAGATTCACACAAGATAACAAACCTAGAACTCCTACTATATAAGTTATATATTTGCTTACTGCAAAAGATTCAATTAAAACTATTGCAATATTGATTATAAATATCTATATTTGCAATAGTTTTTTATTTATTAATAAGCATGCATATATAGTTATGACATACAGAGAATTAGTTTATTTATGTCTGGATGAGGTAAAGAGTATATCAGATGACTCTACTTTCAATGAGAATCATATTATACTTTTGGCAGATAAGTATAGGGCATTCCTTATAAAGCAAAGATATTCTGATGTTAAGAAGCCTATACCTGAAAGCAACTATCAGACTATATGCTTGGATTTAATTAAGGTACCTGCTATATCAGGTGAGCCTTGTGGAGGTGGTCCTTATCTAAGAAGTAAGGAGAAGATACCTTTCCTAATGAAGATAGGTAATCCTATGGTGTACCCAGTTGATTATTATCAAGGGGAGATTACTTATGTAAGTAGAGAAAGGGTGAGATATGTGGGGTATAATAAGTATCTGAAAAATATCATCTATGCTTCTATTGGTCCAGATAATTACCTGTACTTTAAGTCTTTCAACCCACAATACCTATACCTTGAAAAGGCAAGGATGACAGGTATATTTGAAGACTCACAGGCTGCATCAGAATTGCAGTGCCCTGATGAGAATGGTGATACAGTATGTGATGTATTAGATAAGACTTTCCCTATTGAGGATGCTCTTATACCTCCTATGATTGAACTTGTAGTTAAGGAGTTATTAGGTGCTGAGTACAGACCTAAGGATGAATCCAATGATGCAAAGGATGAGTTGTCAGAAGTAGCAACCAAATAGTGAGTTATGGAGTCTTGTCAAGAGGAGAAATATTGGAATGGCAGCTAATATGAAAAGGAAGACTTGTGGAGATTATCAATTCAGGTATGAATGTAATAAAGATTTGAATTTGATAAATCTAAATAATTCTTTAAGAAAGAAAGCTAAACCAATAATTTGTACTAATAGTAACACTGGACAAATACTGAAGTTTTCTTCCTCTTACAAGTTTGCTAAATTTCTTGGTATATCCTCTAATGCACACATATTAGATGTGCTTAACAATAAGAGAAGCAATATTAAAGGTTGGGAGGTGAAGTATGACTTATGAAGAATTTAAGTCCGAGGTTCAGCATCTTAGTAGTCCAAGAAAACATAAAGTTACTAACTCAATTGGGGTTTACTCAGCCTATAAGTGGATAAGAAAGAATAGTTGGCTCAATATAGGAAGATGTCTTACAGAACATGAGTTCTACAGCATTATAAGGAAAGTCAATGACTACTTAGCTGATAGTTTCCTTCATGGTAATGATATTAAGTTACCACATAGAATGGGCAGAATAGAGCTAAGGAAATATGATGCGAGAGTTAGTTTTGATGGTGAAAAGGTTAAGACTAACCTACCTATAGATTGGGATAGAACTCTTAAATTATGGTATGAAGATGAGGAAGCCTATGAGAATAAGACACTTGTTAAAGTGGAAGAAAAAGAAATCTTTAAAGTCTACTATAATAGACAATTAGCAGACTATAATAATCAGTCTTTCTATGAATTTAATGTCAATAGAGAACTGAAGAAGAGATTAAAACAAAGAATAAAAGAAGGAAAGATAGATGCTTTTAAATTTAAAGAAAGTTGAGTTGGAATGATTTATCAATGGCATATAGAGCTGCTTATATAAAAATTGGATTGGATAATGGTATCACTAATCTAAAAATCATAAGAGAAGGCTCTCAGATGCTCATAGAGGGAAACATCTAAGTAAAGAATGGAGAGACAAAATAGGAAAAGCTCATAAAGGAAAGATAGTATCTCAAGAAACTAAAAATAAAGTGTCTGCTATTATGAAATCCAAACATATTAAACTCTCTGAAGAGAGAAAGAGAATTATTAGTAGGTCTAATAAAGGAAAAGTGATTTCAGATAAGCATAGAGAGATAGTTAGTAAATTCTTTAGTAAACCTGTTCTACAGTTAGATAAGCACACAGGTGAAATTATAAGGGAATATAGTTCAATGACAGAAGCTTCCAAATGTACTGGTATATATTATGGTAGTATAAATAAGTGCTGTAATAATATTACGAAGTCTGCTGGAGGATATAAGTGGAGATTAAAATATGATAAGTGAAATTTCATACATAAATATAAGAGAGGCTCTAAGTAGAGTACTAAGGCATCCTCTTCTTCAAGATGTAACTCTTGAGCAGGCTGTACAATATACCATTGACTTTATTGGTATATTTGGTATGCCAAAGTTATATCAAGATAAGGAAGAAGTTCTTCATATAGAGGATTTTAGAGCTAAGCTTCCTTGTGATTTAATATCTATCAATCAGATTAAAGAGTGTAAGACTGGGATATGTTTAAGGAGTATGACAGATAATTTCATGCCTAGAGAACATCGTGATAAGTATGAAGGACATAAAAGGCCGCAAGAGTTTGCCTTTAAGACACAAGGCAGAGTAATATATACTTCCTTCAAGTCAGGAGATATAATGGTCTCATATAAGTCTATTCCAATAGATGAGGATGGGTTTCCATTGCTCATAGACAATCCTGTGTTTATGAGAACACTTGAGCTATATATTAAGATGAAAGAGTTCACTACTTTGTTTGATATGGGAAAGATTTCTCCTGCTGTATTACAGAACACCCAACAACAATATGCTTGGTCAGCAGGACAATTACAGAGTGAATTTACTATACCATCACAATCTGAAATGGAATCAATAAGCAGAATGTGGAATACTCTTATTCAAAGGACAGGTGAGTTTGATAATGGATTCTCTTCTCTTGGCAATAAAGAGTATATAAAATTGCAATAGTATGATAAAGAAATCTACATGGCAGATAAAAGGTATGCAGAGGGACTTGTCTGTAAGCAAATTCTCTTCTGAGTATGCTTATGAGAACAAGAATATAAGGATAATGTCTACTGATGATAATACCCTACTCAGCATAGTAAATGAGAAGGGTACTAAAGAGGTATCAAACATAGAAGGTATAGACTCTATAAAGGGATTACCTATAGGACAGGCTACAATTAATGGTTATCTAGTACTGTTCACTACAGACCAAGACAATGGAAAAGATTACATATATAAGATATGGTTTGACAAGGACAGCTTGCATGGAGTAATATTATATGATAGTAACAAAGGTAATCTTAACTTTAATCCTCTATATCCTATAGAGACATTGTCATTCTATGAAGATTATAACATACAGAAAGTATATTGGACTGATGGATTAAACCAGCCCAGAGTTATCAATATTACTTCTATAGAAGATTACACACCCAATTCTTTTGACTTTGTTATGAGTTTGAATCCTGGTTCAATTGTTAACATAACCAATATAGAAAAAGGGTGTAGTGGGATATTCCCGTCAGGGGTAATACAATATTGTGTTACAGTCTATACCAAGAATGCTCAGGAGTCCAATATACTGGCTATATCTCCCCTATATTACATAACAAAGTATGATAATGGAGGTAGTCCTGAGGATTCTTTATCTGTGAGTTTTAATGTAACAGTGTTTGTTAAAGATGTTGCATGTGAGTATGTCAGATTATATTCAATACTGAGAACTACACAAGATTCAACTCCCATTGTCAAAAGAGTTCAAGATATAAAGTTATCTTCCTCTACTCAAACAATCAGTTTTACAGATACTGGTAATATTGGAGAGAGTATTGACCCTACTGAATTATTATACTTGGGAGGAGAAGACATATCTTGTGGTACAATGTGCCAAAAGGACAATACATTATTCTTAGGAAATATCAATGTTAATAGAATTGAGCCTGATAGCTCTATTAGAGAGTACTTCAGAGGATTAAATGTAAACCTCAATACAGTTACCACAATTAATTTGGGAACACCTTCTGGATATTATCAACATAAGTTTCAGTTGAATAACAACTCTAGCACTATTAAGATATTTAAATATTTGGAGTGGTACAGATTTGGCATACAGTTTAAGCATAAGTCAGGCAGGTGGTCTTCTCCAGTATTCATAAAAGATGCTCAGATTACCAAAACACCCAGTACTAATGACTTATATGGTAGTTTTGGTGTTTCAAATCTGGTATTCTATAAGTGCATACCTGAGGTATCATTCAATGATGATACCATAATTGGTAAACTAAAGGATTTAGGATATATTGGATTCAGACCTATAATAGTATATCCCTCTATAGGGGATAGAGAAGTAATATGCCAAGGAGTTTTATGTCCCACTGTTTATAATGTTGGTGACAGATTCAGTAATTCCCCATTTGTACAGTCTTCTTGGTTCTCAAGACCCAACATTCCCTTTGATGTGATGAGGTCAGAGTCTGGGGATGCAGGCTTGCCAGATGTGTCACCTATATTTGACATTCCTGAAAAGGCATTATATAGTGACCAAACCTTGTCAAGATATGGTATAATAAATAATGATAAGCAGTTTTATTCTCCTAATGAGTCGGTTAATATAAATATTTCCTTGATTGATACAGGTACTTGGGCTGAGTGTAGGCATAGTAGTCCTATACCAGGAAACACTCATAGGAATGCGGAGATACAGAATATATCCTACCCTCCTGCCACTCCACGCCTTGCAGGAGGAAACCATTTGCTGACAGATTTTAGTGAATATGTGGAGAAGCATAAACATGAGTTTTTTGTAGACCAATCAATAGTTACTCTTCATTCCCCAGATATTGAATTTAACAGTGAAGTTGAGAATTATGATATTTCCAAGTGTAAGCTGAGGATAATAGGTGCAACTTTGGTAACCGCCAGTGTAGGGGATATTGACATTATAACTTCTACCACAGGAACTACCATGGTTGGCGCAGATAATGAGAAGTTCCCACCAACAGGGTTTTATAAGGAGTCTTGTGGTAGTGTCAACATATCCCCTTGGGCATTCAGAAGCCAATTGGCTAATATCAACTGGATAGATAATGTTCAAAGAGACTTTAGTAGTATTATGCCCCCACAATATAGAAGGAGGCAGGTAGGCTTTGCCACATATCCTTGGCATAGGAGTGGAGGTCTTGATGGTACAGGCTGGGCAGATGAGAATGGATATAGACCTGCCAAGTTACAGTATAAGAGGCTATCCAATTTGAAATTCTCTGCCACTAACCTGTACCTTAGCAGTACTAGTACATGGGATTCAGGGGAACTTGCAGATGCACAGATTTTTAATTCAAACGAGGTTACTCCACTCAAATTGAAAGCTCAGGAGCATTCTGGAAAAGGCACTTTAGTGTACTATGGAAATGTGGATAAGATTACTTCAAATACTGAATATTCAGGTAGTGATTATTACCAGATTGTAACATCTTCCACCTATAATCGGAGTAATACCTCATATACTAACCACGACATATATGTTGGTGACTTTACACCTACCATACCTTCCACTGATGACTCAATAAATAAGGCATATGACCCTGTACACATAAAGTACAAGTCTACCCCTCATGCTGTTATTGTACTTGAAGACAAGTACAACTTGGGTAAGTACTCATATAAGGTTTTGCCTACTATCATAGATGGTAATGATTATGGAGAGCCTACATCTAGTAGTTGGCCTGTAAACCATGTTGCAATAACTCATGATGGTGCCCCTAACTTCTGGGATACTTTGGAAGTATACAACTCTGTGTCTCAGGATGTTATAGGAGACTTTGTAGGTACTGGTCCTAATAAGACAGTTAAAAGTATCCAATATGGCTGGTGGTGGTTAGCAGAATTATACAGAAGTGATGTCACTAATAGGTTTGGAGGAGAGTCTGATGATGCTATACAGAGTAATCAATGGTTACCATGTGGAGAAACTACCTATTTCTATGATGATGACTCCAGCCATACTTATCTTGTAAGGTACTTGGAAGGAGACACATACTTCCAAAGATATGACCATTTAAAGACTTATCCATTTACTTTGGAAGATGAAAACTCGGTGACTGAGATAATGTCATTTATGTGTGAGACAAGGGTAAATCTAGATGGCAGGTATGACAATGATAGAGGCAATGCTTCTAATCTATATATAACCCCTGAGAACTTTAACAAGCTAAATCAAGTATACAATCAAAAGGATAACTTCTTTACCTATAAGGTAAGTACTGATGATACTTCGGTATTGAACAAATTTCCTAATGTGGTTACTTGGACTAAGACTAAAACTGCTGGAGAACTTATTGATACTTGGACCAATATCACTCTTGCATCCACTCTTGATTTTGATGGTGATAAGGGTAGTATAACAGCTCTGAGAATGCATAATAATAATATCCTTGCTTTTCAAGATAAAGGCATTAGTCAGATATTGTATAATGAGAATGTGCAGATTTCTCCCACTAATGGAGTGCCTATTGAAATTGCCAACAGTGGAAAAGTTACTGGTAAGAGGTACTTATCTGATAGTATAGGATGTTCTAATAAGTGGTCTATATGCAGGACACCTAATGGTACCTATTTTATAGATGATATTACCAAAGGTATCTTCCTACTCAACAACCAGTTGGATAACATCTCTGATAGGCTTGGATTCCATTCATGGATTAACAGTAGGTCAACTGGAATAAATGTATGGAATCCTAAAGACTTTAGTGGATTTGTAACATACTATGATAAGGTAAATGGAGATGTACTCTTCATAAGCAAGGGTGAGTGCTTGGCATTTTCAGAACCATTAGGCCAGTTCTCTTCATTCTACAGCTATGAGAATGTGCCATATTTCTCCAATATACTAGACAGGGGACTGTGGGTAAAGGATGGGAAGCTATGGCTGCACAATGAAGGTGATTATAATACCTTCTTTAACAGTTACCAGCCTTTCTATACTACTGTCATATCCAATCCTGATATGACCCAGGATAAGATATTCAATACTCTTGAGTTCAGGGCAGACAGTTGGAACAGTGAAGGTAAGCTATTGGATACAACCTATGATACTCTTAGTGTTTGGAATGAATACCAAAGTGGTGAATCCAAGCTTACCCATGTACTTGGAAGACCTTCAAGTCTCAAGAAGAAGTTCAGGATATGGAGGGCTAATATACCAAGGGATAAATCAAACAATAGAGACAGGATGAGAAATCCTTGGTTATATCTTAAGCTATCTATGGAATCTGAAAATACAAATAAGACCATATTGCATGATATGGTGGTGCACTACTTTGAATAACTTGATAGAGATAGCCTGAAGGGAAGGTAAGTAATAAACTTAACTTCCCTTTACTTTTTAAATAATATTCTTGTATAATTCTGATACTTTACTTATCTTTGCAAATAAATTATTATAACATGGTTAATAGAAAAGTTATAAGGAAACACAATAGTCCTGTTACTACTGGTATCATTAATAGATATGATGATGGTGGTAGTATATGGGACATTAGCAAGCTTTTTACCAAAGAAAACTTAGGTAAACTAGGTCTTGGATTATTAGGCCCTGCTGGTAATGCAGCAAATGGTTTAATAAGTAATGGACTAAGTTCAGGAGCAGGCAATGCAGTCAATAAAGTAGGAAGTACTGTGGGTTCTGCCATTAGCACAGTCAACCCTTTATTAGGAGGCATTGTGTCTGCTGGTACTGGGTTGATAGGTGGTATAACCAATGCATTATTCGGTTCAAAGATTAATGAGGAAAATGTCAATAATGTCAGAAACTCCAATAATGCCCTGAGTACAGTTAAAGTTGATAGCAGTAGCAATGACTCTATACTTAATCAATGGTCTAATCAGGACTTTGGAGCAGACTTCTCCCAATCAGATATTGGGAAAGATGGATTGTTCAGTAACAAGGCAGAAGATTTATACAATGAGTTGAAGAAGGAACAGGAGATAGCCAGAGGCAGGGCACTGCTAAGTTATGATAATGCAATAGAAAGTGCCGATAAGATGAATAATTTAAGAGCTATGTCCAATTACATGGCAAAGGGAGGTAAGATTCATATCAAGCCTGAGAACAGGGGCAAGTTTACTGCCCTTAAAAAGAGGACTGGAAAGTCAGCATCTTGGTTCAAGGAGCATGGTACTCCTGCACAAAAGAAGATGGCTACCTTTGCCTTGAATGCTAGAAAGTGGAAACATGATGATGGAGGATGGATAGATGAAGAGTTTACTTTGCCTTATAGTGCCTATATAGCAGACAGGGTAAATAACATGGGACTTAATAACTCTCAAAAGGCTGCTGTATACAGTTCAATATATGGGGAATCAAGGTTCAATCCCTATGCCTATAATCCCAGAGGTGGTGGAAAGGGAGCACATGGAATCATGCAATGGAGAGGTGCCAGAATACCTGAAAGCTCTTATCTGCCTAGCCAAATGGACTACTTGGAAAATACACTTAATAGTGTAGATAGGATGAATTGGTTGAGTAAGAGAAGTCTGAACAATTTCAAGAAATCCAATACTCCTGAGGCTTCCTCTTCTGCATTTGAAAGAGGATATGTCAGGGGAGAGGAGTTCTCTAGAACCTCTAAAAGAAAGAAGGCAAGGTCTGTATATGACAAGATGCACACTCCCAGTCTGTCTGACTTATCAGATTATAATATGAGAACTATTACCAAACCTAATATACAAATACCCTTTAATCCATTTGGAGATGGTGGCCTCATGGGTACTCATGGAGCAGATTTTACCAATGGTGTCACTGTTATAAATAATGGAGGATACCATGAAGAGAATCCACATGAAGGAGTACAGATTGGGGTTGATTATAATGGAATACCTAATCTTGTGGAAGAAGGAGAGGTGATTTATAATGATTATGTATTTAGTAACAGGATTAAAGTACCTGATTCAGTGAAGCAGAGGTATAAATTGAAAGGTGGCAAAGGTCTGACATTTGCAGATGCTGCCAAAAGGATTCAAAAGGAGTCTGAGGAAAGACCTAATGACCCAATAAGCAAGAGAGGGCTGGAAGATGGTCTCATAAAGTTAATGCAGGAGCAAGAGGCTCTTAGAGGACAGGGACAATATGGACTTGAAGGAGTACAATATGCAGAGGGAGGTCTTATACCTGATGATTACACATATACTCCAGTGTTTGGTCCTTGGAAATCAGGAGAGCTGCCAGAGGTTACAGCTACAGCAAAGAGACCCAGCATGATTAAATATGTGGATTATGACATACCTTCTACCATAGAGCCTATAGGTATTGATGGGCTTTATGCAGGATTTAGTGGCTTGTCCCCTATGGAAATATCAGGTATTGGTGAAGTAGGATATGATATACCTTCTAATGTGGAAGGTACAACTCCTGCTAAAGTTAGGGTACCCAAAAGAAAGGGTAATACAGATAGAAGAGGATTTGATGCTACTTGGCTAAGATATGCACCTGTAGTAGGAGCTGCAATAGGACTAGGACAGAACTTATTCAGTAGACCAGACTATACAAGTGCAGATACAATACTTGAAGCAGCTAATCAAGCAGGTAATTATACTCCAGTAGAATATACTCCAATAGGCAACTACTTACAATATAGACCTTTTGACAGAAGCTTCTATTTGAATAAACTTAATGCACAGGCAGGTGCTACAAGAAGAGCTATTATGAACTCTTCAAGTCCTTCAAGGGATGCCGCACTACTTGCAGCAGACTATAATGCACAAGGCAAGTTGGGAGACTTGGCAAGACAGGCTGAGGAGTATAACTTGGCACAGAGACAGATGGTAGAGCAGTTTAATAGAGGAACCAATCAAGCAAACTCTGAGATGGGGCTTAAAGCTGCAATGGCTAATCAGGAGGCTGCACTAAAGGCAGGAAGTACAAGGCTAAGTGGTATTACACAAGCTATGGCAATGAGAGATGCAATAGATGCAAGAAGAGGTGCAAGTATGAGTGCTAACCTGACTAATCTGTTTGACTCATTGGGTAATATAGGAATAGATGCTTATAACAGGTCTGACAGGGATATGCTAATCAACTCAGGGGTATTTGGTACTCTAAGCCAGAAACCTAAGGAATGGAGTAAAGAAGAGTGGGAGGATTACAAGATGTCTGTAGCAGGAGGCAAGTATTCTAAAGGAGGAAAATTAAAGAAGAGAAGAGGAGGTCTCACTTACTAATATGGCAAATTATAGTTTGGTTGTAAATAGCAAGTTCCAGCCTTTCTCTTTTGACAGGTACTTGCAACCATATCAAATATATGGTCAGAATTATAAGGAAATTGAGAAACAATATACTGACTTGTCTACAAAGGCTGGTATATGGGATGGCTTAGCCAATGAGCAGACTGACCCACATACCTATAAGATGTACAAGACCTATGCAAATGATTTGAAGAATCAAGCCAGTCAGCTTGCAAGTGAAGGACTTAATGCTGTAAGTAGGAAGAATATGCTCAACATGAGAGCAAGGTACAGTAAGGAAATTATTCCTATTGAGCAAGCATATAATCAAAAAAGCAAGTTAGCAGAAGAACAGAGAAAGTTAAGAGCAGCTAATCCATCAATCATGTTTGACAGGGATTTCTCTTCAATATCATTAGATGACCTTCTAGACAATCCAGAGTTAAGTTATACTTCAGTTAGTGGAGATGATTTATATAAGAAAGGTAAGGAAGCTGCTATATCTGCATCATCAAGAATGATGAATGTATCTCCTGCATTACAAGGTCAATACTGGAAGATAAGACAGGGATATGGAGCAGATGCAGCTAATAAGTTCTTATTAAACCAATCTAATATACCTGAACTTAAAGATGCTATAAATAGAATAGTATCACAGTCAGGAGTTACAAAGGAAAATTTAAGTAGAGCTATAGACTATACTATAAGTGGTATAATGTCTGGAATATCATATAATGAAAGTTATCAAGCTAATAGGGGATATATAGACCCAGCAGAAAGAGAAAGATTAGCTTTAGCTAGAGAACAGTTTGAGTGGTCTAAGGATAGATGGGAAGATGAGCAGTTAGGAGCTGAATTACCTAATGGAGATAGAGTTAAAGATGTTGGAGGTGGAAGAGTTAGGATAACACACCCTGATGGAAAGGTTGAAATTATGGCTGCCCCTAAATCTACTAGTGTCTCAAAAGATCAGAATAAAGATAAGAAGCCATTCTCTGGATTACAATTTAAGATGTGGAACAACTCTAGTGCTACTATAGATTTCCAAGAAGGATTATCTAATGAAGAGTGGACTACTAAGAGAAAGGGCTTTGATACAGGAGATGAAGAACAAATATCATTTACTGACCTAAGTAACTCAATGCAGACTAATTTGGCAGCTAAGTTAGCTGAGTATGGCTTAACATTTGATGATGTAGAAGTATGGAGAGACCATGACTCATTCTCAGATGACCATTACCAAATAAGATTAAAACAAAGTGAATCAAATACATCTCAAGAACCTATAGGGTTTGGAGATTTATAAATTAATAATATGGCTTTAGAAGGATTAAAAGGATTGACAGCTCAGGATAGAGCCAATTGGGAAAAGAAATATAGTGCATATCTTTCAGGAAAATCTTCTGATGAAATAGAAAGAATGTATAGAAATGAAATGTTTAAGGCAAAGTTTAAGGGCAGAGAAGATTACTCTGCCCTTAAACAGATGTCTCCTGAAGAGAGGGATGCCTTTTATAATAAAAGCTATACTGATTCTATTGAAGCAGTTAGGAGAAGTGCAGAAAGATATAGTGCCAATAATGATTTATTTACTGCAAAGTCAGATGCAACTAGAGTCAGAGAGCCTATAAGATATGAACTGTCTCCTCAAGAGCAAGAGGCTTTCAAGGCTAAGTCAATAGCCTATGATAATGCTATGGGGAAGTATAGTAGTGATTATGCTAAAAATGCCTATGATAGGGACCATGCTGTAAAAGATATAAGAACTGTTGCTGAGAGTGTATCACCATATTATAGAAAGTATAAAAACACTGATTATCTTCCCTTTACAAATAATGACTGGCAAAATATTGCTACTGAGTATAATGCCAAGAGAGATGCTTATGGAGAAGAAAGTGCTAATATATGGCTGCAAGGTAAAATGCAGGATACAGCATCAAAGAACCAAAGCTTGTTTGAAAAGGCATGGAATGGTTTTGTAGGAATGGGGGCATCAGCAGCAGGAGCACTTATAGGAACTTATGGTATGCTCAAAGGTGCTTATGACTATGTTGCTGGCAATTATAAGGATGTAAAAGGCCTGAATGGGTTTGAGAATTTTATAAATTCTGTAATGGATAATGATATTACCAGATTTGGTAATGATGTTACCCAATACGGAACAATAAATAACTTAGATGAAGCTAAAAAGAGTGGATTATCTGAGTTGGAGGTAATGCAGACTCAAGGACAACAAAGTGGTTCAGATAGTTTATTTGACCAAATATTCAATGTAAATACTATACCTGTAGCCATGCAGTCAGGAGGATTTACTGTAGCATCTATGCTAGCTGGATATGGAGAGGCCAAGTTGGCTGGATGGGCATTTAAAGGTATAAAGGGTGCTACAATGTTAGGTAAGACAGGTAGTACTACTCAGAAGTTAATGCAGGCTAGAAACACTCTCAATTCTATTCAAAAGGTTGAAAACTTTACTAATAAGTTTGTTATCCCTGGTCTTGTTGGAACTACTGAGGGTATTATTGAAGGGCTTAATACTAAACTAGAAGTTCTAGAGGACTCCAAGAAAAAAATAGCAGAAGCTCAATCTAAATATGTAGATAGAAGATTTAAGGAACTGTATGAGGCTGAGTATAATAAAAGAATGCAGGAAGCCTACAATAAGTCAAAACTCACTAGGAATAGAGAAACAGGAAGGATGACTTCTTCTTTTAACCCTGATAAAGAGTCAAAGAAGATTTTAGATGATTTATATAAGCAAGCTTGGGATGAATATTCATCTAAGTATAAAGAAGCCCTAAATCAGGCAGAGTTTGCTGCTAGTAAAGCAGGAGTTAATAATTTCTTAGTGAACTCAGCTATTAATGGAGTAATAAACCAAACATTAAAAGCTGGATTGCAGTCTTCTACTGTACAGGGTACTCTTCAAAAGTCAAGACTATTTAATTGGGCAACTCCTAAAGGTAAATTTGATATAACAGGCTCAGGTGCAAATACTACTGTAACTCCTAAGTATAGAGCTTGGAAACAAACTTGGAATATAGCAAAAGAGCCACTTGGTGAATTTACAGAAGAGTACTTACAGAGTGTATCTAATGCTACAATGAGTGGAGGTGCAGCCAATAATATTCATCAGTTTATTGAAAATAAATATAATGGTGATGGCTCTGCTGAAGTAGGTGATTATATGGCTGGAGATTTTACAGCAGCCCTACTATCTATGGGTGAATCTATGGTAGATAATGAAACCATTAAATCAGGTATTTATGGTGCTATATCTTCAGCTATGGGAACTCCTGTATTTAGAGGTAGAGATTATACTAAAAGAGTGAAAGGAAGTGATGGTAAATACCATACTGAAATTGACTTGTCTAGAAGAGAAGGAGAGAGCAGGTTAGGTCATATAACCAGACTAATGCCTTGGAGAAGTGGTATCACTAATGCTATAAGAGAGAATGCTGAGACAAAAAGACAATTATATGATGATGCTAAGACCTTAGAAACTTGGTTAAGAGACCCTAATAACAAAGCTAAGTTTGATGGTATAGTAGGTACATATAACTGGGCAAAGCAGATGGAGAGTGGTGCTAAAAGTAATGATGAGTTTGGATATAGAAACAGCTTGTTAGGTAAGACTATCAATGATGTATTCATGTTAGATAAGATAAGGGGAACTCAGTATTATGATTCATTTATGAATGAACTTATTACTGTAGCTAACCTTGAAGAAGGTACAGAACAGGCTAATAGCTATATTAAATCTATGAGGGACAACATCAATACTCAAGATAGTAATGTTAGTGATACAGAAGTACTTAACCAGTTAAAGAGTAATGCCAATAAACTACTTAATACTATTAATACCATACAGAAGGAGTCTGATAAGATAGATAGAACATTAGGCAATGTAGATGAAGATACAAAGCAAGCTCTTATATTTGGTCAGATGTCTTTGCAGGATTGGGATAGTAGAGGCAAGAAGATTGAATCTGAACTTGGTAATATAGCATCTCTTATAACTGACAGCTCTAAGCCTGTTAGTAACATGTCTCCTGAACTAAGAGATATTGTAAGTAGGTATGGCTCATTAAGTAGGGCTAAAAAAGTTAAGGAAGAGTTATCTAACTCCTTACAGAGCATTAGCAAGGATATTGATGGTCTGAATAATAGGAAGGATAACCTTACAGACTCTGAAAAGAAAATCCTGAAAGAGAAGAAAGCTAAGCTGAAATCTATTAATAAGGTACTTAATACATTAAAGAGCATTGATAATGTAGAAGAGGAGTCTACTGTATTAAATGAATCTGAAATAATGGCTTTGCCTGCAATAGATAGAGCTATTATGATGAATAAAGAAAATCTCTCAAATTATTCAGAGGAGCAAAGAGATATTATAAGTAATCTTATAGATAGAGGTACATCTAAGGATATAAACTTCTACAATAAGATACAGGATGCTGGAAGAATGGAATTGGCTAAACAGTCATTCTTGACTCAATACAATGAGATACTGAGAGACCCTAACAGCTTTAATATGTATGTTCAAAGAGCTAAGCAGGCTGCATCTGATGTACTTACTAAGAAGAAGTATGAATCTATAGATAAAATATCTGATTATAAGGACTTTGCACTGGAGATGGATAAACTTATGGATAATGGGTCTCCTAGAGAACAAAGACTTATAATAAATGCTCTATCCAAATCAAATAACTCTAATTATGAGAGATATAAGAATGATAGAAAAACTCTTGAAGGTTTATTTAATCAGATAGTAAATGATGATGCTTTTAGGGATATAGATGCTAATGATGCAGATATGTTTGCATTATCTCTACAGTATTTAAGTAACAATGGAGTTGATTTGAATGATGAGAATGCTGTTGTTAATTCACTGTCTGAAGTAGATAGTGATGGTAACTCATTATTCCAAAAGTATGTAGAAGATATAAACTCTAACTCTCCTGATGAGACTAAAGTTGTATTTACTAGTATTGGTGAAGCAATACAGACTTATAAGGGTGTAATGCAGAACTATAAAAGGGATGAAGATGAAAGAGCTAATAACTCTAAGCCAGTAGAGGTACAAAGTACTACAACAGAACAATCTGCCCCTGCTAAGCCTGTAAATCCTATGCCTGGCATATTTGGTTCAGCAGCTACTACATTAGAGGAAGCCAATGAGTCTGCAAAGAAGACTGTAGAGGAACAGTCTTTACCAGCTGATAATACTACTTCAGCAACTACAGATAATACAGTTGAGAGTAAAGAAGATAAGAAATCAGATGAAAAACCAGAACCATTTGATACTTCTTCAAGACAGGAGAGTAATAACTCTATAGAGGAATTTAGAGAAAACAGTAATGATGATGTAGCTAAAAGTGCTGAACTGGGGTCAAGAGTTATAAGAAACTCTTCTGATAATTATTCAGAAAATGCAAAGAATATAGCAGAGGAAATACTAAACAGCTTCAGTAAGAATGAGTTTGAAAACCCAGATGAGTTAAGTGAAGCTTTAGTACAAAAGGCTAATCAGTTAGATACTTCAGCTGATGAAAATGATGAGGATGCTATGCAGGCATCTGCATTACTGAGGCAGGCTGCATCTAAAATTACAAACCAAACTCAGGAAAGAAAAATAAAGGAAAAGGAGGAAGAAGAGAGAGCTTCAGAAAACAAGAAACCTTCACTATTTGATAGAGCAAGGCAGAAGACTCAAGATACCAATAGAAGCATATTTGATAATAACTCAATGTCTTCTTTAATAGACTCTTCAGATATACAGTGGTTAAGGGAGAATTACCCAGATAGCCCAATAGTTAAATATTGGGATAAGAACAATATAGAGTCTTTTATAAGAAGTGGAAAGTTAAAGACTGGTAAAGATGCTACTAGAGTATATTTTGTAACAGATAATATATTAGCTCAAGAAATAAAAGCTAATATGGAATCTAATGGAGCTAATTATACTAACTTGGATATTCCTATAATAGCAGTGGTTGAGGATGAGAATGGTACATTAATCATAGATAACAAGAAGTATCAGCCTATAGGTACTTTCCCATCAACTAATACTAGTAATTATAAAGGTGTAGGAAATGTAGGAAGGATAAGAGAGTTAGTGGGAAACCAAAAATCTGGAAAACTCATAAGGGATAAGAATGGTAATATACTGACTTCAACATTAGCATCAATAGTTGCTAAGGCTCCTGAAAGAGTACCAGTAGGTAAACCTAATAATAATGCACAAAATCTATCTTTTAATACTTTAAGTAAGGAAGACCAAACCTCATTAAGAAGTGTCCCAAAGAGGGATAGGTATAAGAATCCTATATATGCTAAAATGAGAAAAGCATTTCTTGATAGATTAGGATTCTCTGAAAGTAACAAGTACCTATATGTAAATGTACCTAATTTGAAAGATAGTGTAAAAGACTTTAGAGTATTTATAAGGTCTATTTCTAACACTGTTGACAGAAACTCTAATAAGTCTATAGTAGAATTATTTAATGAGGGTGATATAAATGCCCTATTAAATTCTAATAGTAGGTTAATCAAGGCAGGTACTATATTGGATGAAATGTCTTCCAGCTTTCCTGATAACTCTGAAATTACATTAGATAGAGTAGATGGGCAATTAGTTCCTACTGGTGAGTTTGCTGATAGATTAAATGAGCTGTCTAATACTCTGACTAGAAAGATGAATAACCATCTTATTCTACCTAATCAGAATTGGAAATATGTAATATCACCTGCTGAAGAAATATTAGAGGATGGAAGAAGAATGTTCTCTATAAGTATCTCAGATGGTAATACTACTATACTAGTAGGTAGGATAACTAATGGTACAATGTCTCCACAAACTAAGTTTGAGTTCTTTAGGAATCTTATAATGGATGGAACTGAAACTAGGAAGAGGGGAAACTTTGATTTTATAAAGTGGCAGGTAGAGTACCCAAAAAGTGGAAATAGTATAGATACTGTCAAGGGAAATCTAGCTAATGCCTTTGATGATGGTATATTGGAAATGAGTAATGAAGGTATAGAGTATAAAGTTAAGGGAATAGAAGTTAGGTCCCCTTTCACTTCTACAGGTGAAACTATAAGACCAGTAGAAGTATCTAACCCAAGTAATGCTACTCCTTCTACTCCTGTTAATACTCCTACTGTATCAGCTACTGACCAAGTGCAATCTGATAAAGCTATAATAGATAGTGAGACAGGTACTGTACTTGAAGGAAAGGTAGAAGAAAAGACTAATGTTAAGTTAGAAGCAGCAAGAGTTATAGCTGATAGAATTACAGAGGACTCTAAATTGATACAACTGGCTCCTGATGGAAGTGGGTATATTAACACTAAGACAGGAAAGAAGTATTCAAGAGTAACTTCAATAATTCAAGCAGATGCTGAAGCTGGTAATAGATTTGACCCTAATAGTCCTTGGATATTACCATCTACAAATATAGGAACTAGTGTGGATGAATTTGTAAGAGATTTCTTTGCTGGAGAGTTCCATGAGGATGGTAAATTAATAAGTGATTTCTTCTATGACTATCCTAATGCTACTAATGCACAATGGAAACATTTTGTGCAAGAACTCCAAAGTCTGAAAAATTCTTTTGATGCTATGGGATTGACTATAATACCTAGAGATGTTACAGTTACTGGTACATTAAATGTTACAGATTCTGAAGGAAAAGCACATACTATAGATGTTGCTGGAACACTTGACTTACTAGCCTATGACCAAGAAGGTAACTTCTATATCTATGATATGAAGACTGTAAGGAGTTCCATAGACCAACATAAGGAAGAGAAGTATGCAAGACAATTATCTTTGTATAAGAAGTTCTTAGAGAATACTTATGGTATTAGTGTTAAGAGCCTGAATATTATTCCTATACAAGTTGAGTACCCTGAACCTAAAGGTTGGAAGAACAGCACTAATGAATATACTGTAATAGAAGGTAATCAATTAGCTATTAATGGTGAGGAATATAGAAATGCTAAGCCTCAGTTGTTTAGACCTAAGGAAGTAGGATATAGAGAGCCTAATATACAATATGAGAAATTAACTGATATTGAGAAGTCTCAAATATCTGAAATAGAGAAGATGATTGAAGAAAAAGATGCTTCAGTAAATCAGACTAGTACTGAAACTATTACTCCTACTGAGACCAAAGAAGTTAAAGTTGAAGAAGTTACAGTAGCTGACAATACTGAACCTACAGTTGATTTAAATACAGGATTAAACATAGGAAAGGTTAAAGATAGAAGAAAGAAGAAGTCAGGTACTAAGGTAAATCCTAAACCTACAAGGCTAATACCTTCAAGATTAACTTGGGGAGTTTGGGAAAACTTTATAACTGAGGATGGTGCATCATTATGGAATGAAGAAACCATTAAAGTACTAGAGTCTGTAGGATATACAGAAGAATCATGGAATCAACTTTCTGATGAAGAGATGGAGCATGAACTTAAATGTAAAGGAGTTAAAGTTCCATTCTAAGGCAAAAAAAAATAAGGCTAGGGAGGATAACCTCTCTAGCCTTTATTGTTTTATTAGTTTCTAACCTTTCTACCATACTCATAAGATTTAGCTGCTTCATAGGGGTGTTCCCATACATAGTTACTTCTAAGATAAGGAAACATTCTCCAGAATTTAGCCTCCCATTTGGAATCTCCTTTCTTATACATACCTTCTTTATTAGATTGATAGTAAAATTCACTATTATCTTCATCAGCTACAAGGCTTCCACCAAATTGGTATACCAGATTAGAAATATCTATAAGACTACTTACACCAATAGGAATCATACTCATAAGATTTTGTGACTCATCAACCATACCCCAAGCAGTATTCATTGCAGACTGCTCTCTCGACAATCTAGCTGCAAAGTAGTAAACTATACCAGTAGTAGTGTCTACTTCCTCCTCAGACTCTTTGTCATCATCATCTCCACCACCTTTAGTAGTCAATATCTTTAGTAGAGTTAATGCAAGGATAAACATAGCATCACCCATATTTCTCCTCATATTATAATACTGATTAGCAGAGAATCCAGCATTAAGCATTGCTTGTTTTGTCTTCTTACTAACTGGCAGTAATATGGCTCTCATAGTTAAACCAAAGCCTCCTCTATCAGTAAAAGTAGATGCAATAACTTTAGCTAAGCTTCTCATTGAACCCTCAGTTTCTCCACCAAGTATAGTATTATATTTGCTTGCACCATATCTTCTTTCAAGCATACCTAAGGCATAACCTCTCATGGCTAGCAACATATTACCAAACATATTCTGTTGGAAAGCTACTTTATCTTGGTTATTATAGATACCATGTAATCTGTTGTTTATTTCTCTGGCTTTATCCATGAAAGCAGATTCATCATCAATAGTCCAAGTAAGTTTATATGAATCCTCAAGTAGCTTTGTTTTAACATCTGCCATGTCAGCTAGATTATAGCCCTTGGAATTTATATAATCTAACTCTTCCTGACTAAGATTCAGTACAGAGCCAAAAGGGGAAGGGTTACTAAGAACATTATCTATCTGACCTATTATAGATTGTATAAGGTTATATTCTTTGATGCCCTCTTTACTCTTAAAGAATGTGCCTTCTAGTTTAAGAGTTTTGCCATATTTTGGGTCTGCATTTCCACTTTCATCCTCAACATCTACTACCTTATAAGCATTAAATAATGATATTCTGTTGCCATTAGAATCATACAACTTAGTTTTATTAGCTAAAGCAAGATAAGACATAGAAGACATGTAGTGCTCTCCTACTTTATATGGTAGGAATAGGCTTTCTCCGAACATATTAAGTATCCTAGAATCTCTTGTGTGCCATGCTCTTTGGTTACCTCTATTTTCACCAAGCATATTAAAATGCCTAATCATTAAGGATACTTTATCTTCCTTAAATTCCTTTCCATATCCCCACCAATTCTGCATGAAACTTCCATAATAGGATTTATGTGCCTTGGCCCAATCTTTTACATCAAAGTATTCACCAGAGAAAGCTTCCTTAAATATTTCTATAAAACCAGTTCCAACATTGACCATACCACCTGCAATATTACCTCCTAAGAAGTATTTACTTGCAAATCCAGTAAGAAATCCAAATAGTTTATTAAGCACTAGCTTATTGCCAATCTTCAGCTTTGGAACTCCAATACCATATACTTGTTTATCAAGAAATTTAAGGTATCTATTATAAGCCCTAGACTTATCCTTCAATCTACTTTCTTCTGAGTTAATACCTTCTACAGTCCTCCTATTAAGAACCTCCTTTCCAACTTCAAGAGTATCAACAACCTGACTCATAGCTGCATAAGAATTTGCCATTCCTGCATAAGCAAATGTAGAATAGAATAAGTCAGTAGATAGCTCAGAAGGGTCTTTCAGCTTGTTGACCCCATATAGAGGAACCCTATTAATCTTCTCCCTTTCAAATGCAAGTTGATTATGGAACATATCCTCATCTATAGTATTGTATGTCTGCTGACTTCCAAAATCAGTATCTTCACTGTCCTCACAGAAAGTATCTCTCATTTCAGTCATTACAGTATGTATAGTAGCCTTACTTGAATTTTCAAATAATCTCCTATTCCTAATCTTATTGGAGAATGTACCCTTGAATTGAGGCATTCTGTGTAAAGGCATACTACCTTCAGGCAGTCTACTATCCAAATCAGCTTTAAGTTGCATATACTCATTAAGCCATTTTACCCTTTCAGGATATGGCTGTATATCTCTCTTATACTGTTCACTTTCATAGTCAGAGCTAGGAATGTACATCTGCTGCTGATTGTCCCACTGACTATGGGCAATATGTGTTGCATCTCCCTTATGCCATATTTTAGCTTTAGGTTTAAAGAAGTTATCCCATAGCAATGCTTTTTCAAAGTCAGATTTTCCATCAAGATTAGGGTACTTTTGGTTAAACTCCTCTATACTTTGTTTCTTGAAGTCTAGCCAGTCATTTTCATAATCTCCCCAGCAGTATGCTGATATAATGTTTCCTGTTATAGTACCATCCCTGTTACTTCTTTCAACAAAAATATCAGTATTACTCAACTTAATATCTTTTAACCTAGACTGTAATACCCTAAGTTGGTCCTGAGCTTGAATAGTCATATCATCTGCCCACTTATTAGCTAGCTTCACAGTCTTATCTGCTAACTGACCTATAACATCTGAATTGTTAGACATAGATGCAAGGAACCTTTCAAACAGAGATATATCACTCTCCAAGTCATTCATCAAATCTGATATAGGAATGTCCTCTGAATCTCTATACTCAATAAGCTTGTTATTGCCTCTACCTTTCCAATTGAATATGACTCTGGCTGCTCTTGTAATATATTTATTGCCATAGTTAGCACCTTCAAGGAATTTAAGGAAGAACTGACTTTCCTTATTCTTGAGTTCATTAATCAATCCATTTCTACCAGTAAGTAGCTTGTTCAACTTATCAGTAATATCTAATAAGTTATATGATACTCTGTTACCAAGAGAGTCAGTAATTATAACATTCCTTGTATCTCCAAGTAATCTATTTGCCCCAGATATGTTAGAGGTAGATGAGTTTATAAGGTCTATTAATGCAAGAGTATTCCTAGCAAATGCCCTAACAACTCTTAGTGCCTTAGCATTAGCTGGCATATTGGAGTTGAAGTCAGTTACATTATCAAAGTCAATTGATGTCAATATATCAGGTATCTCAGCTACCATTAAGTCACTTATTAGTGATATAGCTTCTGTTATCCCTTCAAGAGCAATTGAATCTGCAAATGAAGAGGGCACATTTAAGTTTCTACCACTCTCAACCTGGCCCACTATATTATTGAATTTATCAAATAATGTATTACTGATAGACTTCATCTCTGAAGCTTGCAATTTAAGCCTGTTCACAGCCTGCTTGAATACTTTAACATTAAAGGAAGTAGGAGCATTATATAAGGTCTCCTTGGTTTTAATAGCCTCTTCTACACTACCTGTAAAGTTGGGAGACATAAATCCCTTAGCTATCATATCTGCAATTCTTTCAGCCTCTAATGCAGCATTGGCAATGCTATCTCCTTTTATGCTATGAAATATTCTCTTGGCTGTATTGACTATTCTCTTAACAAGAGATTGCCAAGGTGCTCTATCATCTATATTACCTGCTATAGCCTGACCAACTAAGGTACCAGCTATCTCTCTTCTGGAAGACTCTCCTAGATATTTACTATCATACTCATCTCCTACTATCTGCTTTTGTACCTCTGGAGTTAATAACCTCATAAGCCTCTCTACTAGAGGGGAATTTCCTAAGGCACCTATAGCAAAGTGTCCTGCCTCTTCTGCCAATACACCAGTTACATTTTTACCATTAGCTACTTGTATTAACTGATATAGGCCATCAGCAGTCTTCTTGGCATTTTTAGTACTATACCTTCCATTTACCTTCTCATCATTCTCAATGAATTCTATACTGACTCCAGCCTTATTCAGGTAGTATTTAATCCTGTCTTGAAGAGTCCTATTAGAGATTTCCTGATTAAGGGCTAATTCATTGGAAGGGTTTTTCTCAACTACAGATAAATTATATCTACCATCTTTTGTAGATTTAATGGTAGCCATAAATTCATTATTAAACTGGCTGTTTCTATTAAAAGATTGCAGTCTGTTTACTGCTTCCTCATAATCATAAATGCCAGAGTTTATATCCTTATTCAGAGTATTAATCAATGTATCTTTGTCTACATTAAGCTTAGCAAGACTTCTCAATGATTGGAAAGTAATTTCACCATTCTCATCAAACTTAGCACTTCCTTGTACCTTTTCAAGAAATTTAGGATTAATTCCTATACCATAATACTCCTTTGCAAGTTCCCTATTATTAGAAGTGTAGTGAAGCAGGTCTTTGAATAACCTGCTTTCTACTACTTCACCTTTAGAGTTTGTGCAATGAGCATAAATTGAACATTTATCTGCCATATTAACAAACTTTTTCTCCTGTATTATCAGTTAAACCACTATTTTGAATCTCATTCCTTATTGCATTGACAGTGTCTGATAGGTCTACATCTGACTGACTATTAAGATACTCTTTTATAGATTCCACTTGTTCAGCCATGAATTCTCCATTCTTGATGCCATAATCAATTATCTGATTGATAGCTTCTTCTCTATTGAAAGAGTTAGGAGTATTTTCAGGAATAAATTCCTGAGAGCTATTACCTTCCATATTGTTATCATATTGCTCATTGTCTGTCAATCTAGATTCTGAGTCAGATACATATTGAAGGGATTTATTAGTGGTACCTAATTGAGATACCTTATAATAGGTTATAGACCCATCATAACTTACATTGAACTTATCATTGCTACTATCACATATATATGTTATACCATCTACTACTATACATGGTCTGAATGCCACACAGTTCTTTGGTAATGTACTATCCTTAATAGTATAGTTCTTAGCATCATCACCAAGTTTATTGACATCTAGAGTAAAGTTAGAAACAGCTTCACCATTCTTATAAACTAATGTTTTAAGATATTTAAGATTGCTTCCTTTTGCTGTAAATACCAGTCTCCTGTTATCAAGATGATTCAATATATACTGTTTAGCAAACTTCTCACTATTAGCAGTAACAGTACCTTCCTTAACATCATTAAGGAAGTCTACATAACTCCTTTCAACCCATGCACCATTTCCATCATTAGCACTAGAATCCCACTTTCTTCCTACTTTGATAGCAAGCTTCAATTCAGTAGGAGCAAGGTTCATAAAAGCTAAAGGACTGAATGTAAATCCTAGCTTATAGAAATTGTACATGAACAAGTCTCTAGCTAAGTCAGGCTCTGTTTTAAGTAACTCTGCCCAACTTCCTTTCAACTCATCTTTCTGATAAGGAGCAAGTCCACCTATTCCCTGTACATTCATACTTATATCACCAGTTTTTTCATTGGTAACAAACTGCATATACTGGAATAAAGGAAGAGACTTCAAATCAGGATTACTTTCAAGAGTATTGAATACTTCTTTAGCAAAGTGTTTAGTATAATATTCTCTGGCTGGAATACCATCTTTAGTAGGCATCTCACCATTAAATAAACTATCCTCTTGCTGAGAAAGCATATAAACAAGCATATCACTATGGATACTATTGATTGTATCAGCATCTAAGAAATTACTCTTAGTAAGTTCTGCTAATCTATTTCTAGCTCCACTATATGAAGGAGTATTATATGGATAGTAACTGTTAAGTAACATACCAGCTCTCCTGTTCATATCATACATAGCCTGTTCATAAGCCAAAGGATTCTCAATAAGACTTTTAAGATATTCCTGATTACTTCCTTGCAAGTTGGTGTTATTGGTTATAGGAGAATCTATAATATCTGTAACTTTCATATTTACAGACAAAGCATTCTTACCATTCTTAACAACAAACTTATCAATATAATTCTTGACTTTCATCTGTTGAGAATATAAATCACCAAAAGTAGAACCAACTGCATTAGAAGCTGTAAACTTAGATGAAGTAACAAACTGGGAAATATCACCTGCTACTGTCTGAATCTGAGAGAATAATTCTGCTACTTTCAATTGGTCAGCCTTGAATGACTGATTATCCATAGCATTCTTACCTTGCTCTCTCATAACTCTATCATTGACAATATTCAATGCAAGTTTGTTGATAGAGAAGTCTTCATCAGGGTTAGCTTTAGGACTTTCTGTATCATCTCCCATATAGTTCTTAACTACTTCTCTCATTGCCATATCAGCAGTAACACCATTATTAAAGCTATACTCACATATCTCTTTAATTATAGGTTGGTTAAATAACAAACCAATCTCTTGGGTTGTATAACCTATTCTAGCTAATACAGCACCAGCATCAGCAGTTATAGTATTCAAGTTCAAGAAATTCAATACAGGGTCTTTTACAGCATCTACAGAAGCTGCCAAGAACTCTGCAACATTCAAATCAACATCAATACCTTTAGGAGTATGTAACAAATCATTATAACTATGACCAGCAAATCTAATAGGGTCCTTCAGAGTGAACTCACTCATTAAAGAGGAGAAAGCATGATTAGTATTCTGATTAGCAAATATACCAATCAACTTTCCAGCTACTTGATTCTGCTGATTATAAGTAATGATAGTCATTGGGTCTGAAGGGTCATAGTTAGGTTCTGGGTCTGACTTACTATCTTTAGCTCTTTCAGCTATAGCATTGAAGTCTACAGTTTCTCTACTTACAATACCTTCAAGATTACCAAATAACAACTCTCTTAAAGTTCTGGCAGCCTTAGAAGCATTAGCAAATCCACCTGGAGTATATCTCTGCTCAAAGGTTTCATAGTCCATAAGTCTTTCTTGAATTAACTTTATAAGCATGTTATTTCTAGCAGCTCTAGTATTATCAAGTGAAGACTTACTGAAGTCATAACTCTCAAAAGAGATATAACCTCTATCAGCAATAAACTGTGCAAAAGCTTCTTTATAACTGTAAGGCAGTCCTGCTTTATCCCAATACTTGTAAAGTCTGTTAAGAGATTCAGTATCTTCTTCTCTAGCTTCCTTCAAGACATCTTTTATGTTGGGATATGTTTCATAGAATTCCTTCCATATTTCAGCTACTTCAGAAGATGATAATTCTCTCTGTCTATACTCATTTCTCATGAAGTACAGCTTATCAATATCAAAGTCAAATCCTGCAATAGTAGTACCTTGTGCTGGAACTTTGATAGTACCTCCTGCTGTTTTCTGACTGAATCTTTTCACTCTAAGATTAATCATAGAGTAATCTCTTTCAGTAGGAATTCTATAAGCAAGGATACTTAAAGCATTAGGGAATTTCTTTTCAAGTAATGTGTTACCATCCTTATCAGTCTTGAGAGTACCATCTTCATTACAGTAATCACTGAACTCCAATGCTACTTCCTTACCATTAATATCAGTATAACTAATATCCCAAGGAATTTCACACTCTGCATATAAGATGTTATTAGGATTATTAGGGTCTACAACATAGTGTAAATCACCAGACTCTTCATATCCCTTAATACCCATTGCAGATACCTGAACAGCACTACCTCCTTTAATAGACTGCTTATTGACTCTCTTCTTGAATATACTGAATAGCATTGCAGAAGAATCATATTCCAATGCTCCTTCAAACAAAGGTACCAAGAACTTGTCATCTCCTGTCAAAGAATATGCCAACATATTATCCATAGATTCCCTGCTATTATTGATAGTAGTCTGAAGAAGTTTATCACTTAACTTCTTTATATCAGATACTTCATTAGCAAATAAATCATAGGACTCAAGTATATTAGCTACAATAAGAGAGTTATAGAATGAAACTAGGTTTCTACCATTCAATCTTACCTCACCATATTTACCTCCAAGATTTACTTTCTTTCCACCAACATAATTCTCATAGTGATAGTCATCCATTTTAATGTTAGCCATAATAAGCTTTCTTACCTGAGTACCAAATAACTGAGAGCTATTAATATGCTCAGGTACATTAGTCTGAATTCTATAATCACCATAACTTAATTGATGGATATAAGCCTTGTCAAGTGCATTACTTAACTCTTGAGCATTAGAAGCTTTAGATATATCAGTAGAACCAAATCCACCAACCTTAACAATCTTAGTAGAACCTACCAAATCTACGCCCTTAGACTCCATCCAATAGGCCATATCCCTTAACTTACTACCAGCAGGTAATAACTCTGGGATAAGTACTGCTTCAGCATACTTATGCTGAACTGGAATTTTTAACTTATCAGTACTATTTACTGCCAAGTTTTCTATAGTGTACATATAAGGTTTAATAGGTTGAAATACTACAGACATATTAGCAATTTCAGTAAGTTTGTCAGAAGGAATCTGAGCATCTTTACCATATTCAGCTCTGAGCTGTTTAATAGTATTATACACATTTTCCATTTCCTGTGTCCACTTACCAGTCATACCCATTACTTTTCTGTAGCTTTCAAGGGTTCTATATCCCTGACCATCAGTAAGAGTATTCTTAGTATAAGCTTTATATACTGGAGAGTTCTTGCCGAACTTAGCTTCAATAGCTTTCATGAATTCAGGATTAGACACTTCTGCATTTAAATTAATGTCATCAAAATAAACACATCTTTCTATTCCATCCTCACTATAAAGATTGCCATCAAAGTCTCTAGCTTCAAGGCTTAATACACTGCCTGGGGCATGTATTTCCTTATATCTCTTCTGTAAGTCTTTAGTTCCCTTATAGAATGCTGGGTCAATAGTGAACAATTGAAGCTGCTGTATAGTAGCAAACTTTGTATTCCAATAGTAGTCTGCTATTACCTCATCTATAGACTTATTACCATTTACTTCTTGACTGAAATATACATATTGTACCTCCTTTTTGTTTGTCTTAGGATTATATACTTCTTTAGTTTCAAGAAGACCTAAGTTATTAAGGCTTGTTTTGAAGCTATTTACAGCCTCCTCCATATAGGCTTGAATAGCCTTTACAACTTCCTGCTTTGAAGGATTTTCCCCTATCATAGCTGCATACTTGCCTACAGTACCATCAGGAGATTTGTAATCCTTGTTGAGGAAAGGAAGAGCTGTATATTCATTCTCTTTACTTGAGAAGTTTTCAATAAGTGAATACCCACCTTCTTTTAACTTAGTATTAGCTGCTGATGTGAGAGCCATTCTTCTCCTCTCTTGTCTATATACATCATACAGACCATCAAGTATCTCCTGAGCAGAATATCTTTTAGCTTTGATAAACTTAGATACTCCACTATCTCCTAAGATGAATACAGGATAGTAGGCATACTGGCTATTAGGACTCTTTTGTCTTTCAGAGAAGTACTCTGCCATCATGTCAATAGCATGTTGTTTACTAGTAAAGTTCTCAAAGCTATTATCAGAAGTTCCTAAGAATCTCTTAAATCCAAAGTTGGCAGCAAAATCTTTCTCATCTAAGCCACTCTCATAAAGGTCTCTCAACCACCTATTGAATATAGTACCATTATCCTTATCCATGAAGAAAGAAGAGTCCAAGAACTCATTTTCAATCATTCTCCTAAGACCTTGCCTGTCATTGTTAGACACAAAACTGGCAATTCTATCCATCTTGTCTCCAAGATATGAAGGAATGACATTACTGAACAAAGTAACATTATTACCATTCTTATCTTTATGCCTTACTCTAGACTCAAGTCTAAGACCTTCTCTGTTCTTAGTTACAATAGATAACATCTTGTCAATCTTCTCTCTTATAACTCCCTGCTTTGCTGTAGAGCCTGCTGGAGAAAATCTTATAAAGTCTTTGAAAGACCTATTAGACAAAGAGTACTCACCTTTATCAAGTGATTCAAGCTCCTTCTTATTAAGAATCTTGTCAGTACCAAACTCTACTAACTCACTGATAGCATCAGTAAACTTATGAAGGTCTCTACCACTAGACATAATCTTATCCAATGTTCCACCATCAATGTCTATACCCAAAGCTTCAGTAATCTTAATGAGAACTCTTTTCTTTTCTTGCCAAGAAGTTTCTTTATTGTTATAGAACTTTGGTGTAATGCTTACAGACTTACTTGGAAAATATTCCTTAACCAACTCTCTTAGACTCTGTAAGTTTTTCCAATTGATACTACCATCCTTGTTAAATACAGAGGTATTTGGATTAACCTGTTTACCCAAAGTGATACTAGTAAGGTATTGACCAGAGAGACTATTATTAACTCTATTCAATATAAGAGTCTTGAAAGTTCTTAACCCATTCTTTACCTCTTCAAGAAGGATAGAGTAAGGTTGAAAGTTCTTCTTAAAATCTACATAGAACTGTGTCCTAAGCTGGTCATTATTTTCAAGCTCTTCTATAACAGGCTGTAACCAAGTCTGACTGTTAGAGGCATTTCTAAGCAAACCTATCATTTGTCTTTCAGATGTAACACCTCTTAATATTTCAATCAAAGACTGGTGTGCTTTAACAGGGTCAAGCATTATAGGAAAACCTAAGTCATCATATACTTCTTCTCCATTTTCAACTCTCTGAATAGAACCTAAAAGTTTTCTTACTTGTTTTCCTACAGAACCAAATGCAGAGTGCATATCAGAGGTCTCTTGCCATGCTTCTCTTTTAGACTCTGAAGCATCATATAATTCAGATAACTTATTATCATTGTAGTTATCTGGATTTGTATCATCTGCATACTCTATCTTGTCACCAAGTCTGAGTTCCTCTGTATCTCTCAATCTCATTCTAGCATGAGAGACTAGTGCTCCCCAGTTTTCAAGAACCTTCTTATAACTATTGGCTGTATCCATATCACCTTCTTCAACAGCCTCTGAATAGTATTCAAGCAAGTCATTATAAACACCTTCAAATACTGAGAATTGACCTGCCACTAGTTTACCATTTGAAACAAATCCATTACATATAACTTTCCTACTTAGGAAAGGATTAGCTTCTTGTAAGGCATCAAGTCTGTCAGAAAACATAGTAGAAATCATATTGATTCTATTAAATCTCTCTTCAGCACTAAAAGACTCCTTCAACTTCTGATAAGACTCAGATAAATTAGAACTAGTAGTCTTGATAGACTCTGCATTCATTTTTCCTAAGTCTCTTCTATATGAGATCAAGTCCTGTACAGCCTTATCAAGGTCTGATGTATCAAGTGGAGATGAGTGTGATTCATCATACATTCCTCTTAATGTAGCTACTCTATACTCATTCCAACCCTGAATTTTACTAGCAATTACGTCATCAATTCCCTTAATAGGATTATAACATTTTGTACTCATATAAATTAATATTAATTTTTATGCAAAGGTAAGTAATTTAATTGCAATACACAAGCTTTTATTCAAAAAGCTAAAGGGAGAACAAGTATTTAATTTATTCTCCCTTATAAGATTACTCAACAATGTACTTGACACCATTGAATATGAGCCATTTGATTGTTAAGATATTGACTGGTCTAATACCTGACTCTTTATCAGTCTTAGTAATGCCCATATCTACACAATCATATCTGCCATCTCTTGATTCAAATTGAATCTTATAGCCTCTAAGAACTCTATCTTCACCTTCTTCATAAGGAAGTACAGGGCTATTAACCAGCTCAGTAATAAGATTCTTTGCTGCATTTGCAACACCTTTCTTATTGTTCTTAACTGTGTCAATACTATTTGAGAACTACTCTACAATAGCATCAATCTCCTCCTGTAACTTTCTCTTACTCTTAGGTTTATCCTGCTTCTTGAAACATACAGTAAATACCTGACCAGAATGGATGTTCTCCCAAATACTTCTAATACCAAGAGTACCATCCTTCTTATCTTCCTTAGTTACCTTTACTGTAGTTTCAAACAAGTCAGCAGAATTAGTGTAGTTCTTCAGATAGCTCATACCAGTCACCACTCTTAAATTGAGTAAGCCAAGCATTAGAGCCTGATACTCTGTTCACAATATAGTGAGAACTCTCACTAATAATGGAATCTTGCTTTAACTGATTTATTTGCTCAATCATATCAAATAAGCTTTTCTATATTAGACATAAATGTTTCAACCTCCTGCTTAGTAACACCAATAGTTTTGATGTCTTCCTGCAATGCAGCAATTTGAGATTCCTTCTTTGCAATCTCTGACTCCATTTCTGCATGGAGATTACTCGCATTCTCATGTGCAGTCTTAAACATAGACTTAATGCTTGCCATTCTTTCACTGAAAGAAGGTGCAGCTACAACTGATTTCTTCGTACCAAAAGCCATACTTTTTTTTTTAGTTATTAATATACTTTCTTGCAATAAATTCCCTCATTAAAGGCTCTGCTAACTCCTTAGCCTGAGGATGTGGAGCACCTGTAGTACCCCTTGCTCTTAGGTCAAAGAAGTGATTCCAATCAGATACAAACCCTGTCATTACTAATTCTGTTTTTAAAGAATTAGGTAATACTGTCCTTGCTTGTTGAGGTTTCATCCCGTTACTCATACTACTAAAGTAGGCTTTTTCTGCATATAACATAGCATATATCCAGTTAGTCTCTGCACAAGCTATATCTAATCCTGTCTGCCAATCTCTAATATTAAGATTTGAATAATTATCTTCAAAGTACTTATTGAACCAATTAGGGTATATGAATGTGCATTCATTGCCAAACTTATCCTTAGAATAGTTACAATACCTTGTGCTTTCTTGGGCAAAAGACATTACTCTGTGCCTTACAAACTCATGTGATACGCCTCTATCACATACAAAGTGTACAGTGATTCTCTTCTCATGGGACTCTGTAGGTTTACAGATATACTTTAAGTCATCAAGCCAGCCATTCTCTACCAATACTCTGTAGTTAGTAGTAATGCACTTACAACTTCCATAAAGTATATCACCATGACAATTATATACCTCTGTTCCTTCTTTAACTACTGAATACTTATTAGACTTATATTTATCAATCAGCTCAGAGTTTTCAATAACATTGAATACTTTAAGATATACTGTACCATGCTCTAACATAGCTCCATGACCAGACTTAATCATTCTATCCACAAAAGGCTTGGCAGAATCTTCTGTTATCTTATCCTCAGACTTATAACATACTCTACCTACTCTCTCAATCTGTTTATAAACTCCTTCAAGACCAGAAGGTTGTTCCCATATCTCAAATGATGGTTTAATCAGTTTCATTGTGCCTAAATATTTTACCTATTAATTCCATAATCCTATCTTCTTTCCTGCTAATTCATCAATAAAGCAGAATCTAGTTCCATCCTTTAAGGAACGTATATATTCCTTACAATGTAAAACTAAGAGAGCATCATCTTTTATTCCAACAACTTGTCCTGTTCTATATACTTCTTCATCAGAGGATTTCTCTAAATCTATTCCAATAAAAAACACAACTTTGTCTTTATACTCTGAACACTTTTTGCAGGCATGGTCAGAAAATCCTATAGCTTTCCCATTTAACTTCTCTACTTCAGAAGCAGCTTTCTTTGTAAGGCGAGTGTTTGCCACAATTACCTCTTCAGCTACTCCTCCGCAGATTGGGCACAGGTACCTGACCAAGGAAACTTTAAAATTATCCACTTTCTTTCTTTTTTTTTTCTTTCTTTTTTTTTTCTTTCTTTCTTTTTTTTTTAACCAGCAGTCTTTTTCAAGGCTCTTACACCATACTGTTTGACTCCAGTCAGTTTGTATTTGTGAAAATTCTCATTGAATAGCTTTTCAGCCTCAGAGATACTGTTGGCCTCTATAAACACTATATCTTCAAACCCAAGCTTACCAATATAGCTTATGAGGTAGAGTTTAATTTCTACAAGTTTCATATTCCTTCTTTATATTTCTTACATAAATAGAGTAAGGCAAGGGCATATACCTTATTGTAATTACCCTTGCTTGCCTCTTCCATTATTCTATCCTCAAGATTCATGTACTAAGCATTGCTACTATTCCATTCTGACATCTGTTAGCTTCCTCCCATGCTGACTCCAAGTCCTCAAATACCAATACATCACATGTATCAGGGTCTCTTACAAGTTCAATGCTTCCATTAAAATCCTCTATTACTACTGCTCTCATATTTGCTTAAGTTTAGTGCGGTCTTTACAATCTTCACACCAGCAATCATTACTCTCAAGAGTGTTCATGACCTGCCCAGTATTAGGGTTTATCCATGCTTGCACTTGGATATTAGTGCCACCACATTCACTGCAACAATACTTTGACATACTCAATTATCTACTATACCTTTTCTCATATTACTCTTCTATCACCTCAAAATCATCAACACACCAACCTTTAAGGTCATTGTATTGGTCATTATCAAATTCTCCCTTTACATATTTGTAGGCATCTTGTGGAAGTGTAATTTGCTCTTCTACTGCCCTTTTAAGGTCACATTTAGAGTAGTCTATATCCTCAAAATACTCACCATCCTCGTCCTTTCCAGAGTCAGTTATGCTATAATCAGATACTTTAATCTTAACAGTCTTACTAAGTGTGACACTTACTGTAACCTCAATTTCCCTTTCAGGATTGTCAACCTGATTCCAAGGTGCATTAGGGTCATGTTCTGCACCTAAAGGGTAATATCCACTTTCAGTCATTTTTTTCTTCTTTTTGAAGTCTGTTACCAAGTTGTTCTCTTTAATTAGTCTTCGAGCAATTACACATTCAAGATTCTTAGGTATGCTGATATGTCTTCCCTTATCATTCACATAGATAGCATGGTCTCCATTATGTCTATTATATTGAAAACCATTATTCTTTACTATCCTTATGAATCCTCTCTGTGTATATTGCTTCATCTACTCCACATCACCTGTATATATACTATTACACTTCTCACACACATAGTGTCCATTCTTGTCAATAGTTACAGCAGGCTTACCACAAAAGTAACACCTATCTACTGCTTTAAATCCAAGAGTTACACTATTCTTTGTAAAGTCCTTAACTACCTCTTCAATAAGATTCTTAGCTTGAGTTAGCTTCTCTCTTTCTCCAAGATAGTTGTTTGGGAGAAGATTGTGTTCTCCTATCAGGACTTGCATAAATTAATCTTCCTGAATTTCCCATATTAACTTTCTTCTATAATATCTCTACATTTTTATAATCAAACCCTAATTGTCCAACCCAACTCTTTGCTACTATAGCAGAATTAGATGAATAAAAGTGCATAGCTTCTTTAGGGTCATCAGTAACCCAGTAACACATTAATCCTGTTACTGGGTGAAACAGTTCATCTACTGTTTCAAGCTCATAGTCTTTAAGATACTTACCCTCTTTATTCTGTAGTACTTTAACTATCATTCACCTGACTTTTATCCATCCACATTACAGTCATTATAGCATAGTTTGCCATGTCAAGAAGAGTATCTTTAATAGACTCATCTTTAACCTGAGCTTCTTTCTTAGTGAGAGATTCAATTCTATTCATCTTGTCTCCCAATCTAACTACAGAAGCTACAAGACCAAACTTATCAAGAGACTGCTCAAAGCTATTACCATAGTCATGATTCTTGGCTGCATAAGTCTTAGCCATGTTATTGGTAATCTCAGTGAACCTCTCCACACTTTCAGCCAGTTTAGGTCTGCTGCCTAACATTCTGATTCCTTCCTTTACCCCTCTTAAGAGAGAAAGGCCAATTTCTGTCCTACCAGAATCTTCATATGCAGTAATAGCTGCATCCAACCTATCAATGAGGCTCTGATATTCCTTGTTTATTATTACTTCCATTTCTTCACTTTATTAATTACTTAAATCTCAATGAACCCAACATGATGCAATCTCAGGTACAGCTTTGATAGTTACCTTCTTGCAAAAGATAGATGCTGCATACTCCATACATTCACTTAACTTCTTGGCTTCCTGTTCAGCTATCTCTTCAGGAGGCTCAATTAGATACTCATCATGTACATCATTAGGAATGAGGACTTTGAATATAAGACCATCATTAACCAAATGATTAAAGTATCTAATACCTGCTATCTTAGTCATTGCAGCAGCAGTACCTTGAGAAGGATAGTTACATGACTGATTATCAGAAGCACTCTTTCTCTTCCATAAGTGCTTCATCACTGACACATATACAGTCTCCCTGTTAATGTCAATAAACTTCTCCTCTACCTTACCTGCTTTTTTAACCTTATATGAATACCTAACAGCTATTTCTTCAATAGGAACACCTTGGGCAAACTTCTTTGCAATTTCTTGCATGACAGATGGTGGAATCTCAGATATTACTCTGCCACTATCTCTTGCAGCTTTGTATATATCCCAGAAATCTTCCATACCATTCTTTCTCCTTTCAATACCTTTCAGTATAGGATAGTCATAGATATATGCCCTTAATCCAGTTATCTTTGAGATTAGGATATAGCCTCTATTCCACATATCTCTCTTCTGTACCTTGAAATAGCTTGCTATACCATTAAATCTCTTGAAATAGTTGTTATAAATCTCAGTTGCAAAGTCCACAGGAATATTACAATTAGTTGCCATTGTAGGAGCTTGACCATTATAATTGAAACAGAACCTTGCCTTCTTAGCCAAATCTCTAAGGTCTTTTCTTACCTTCTTGACATCCTTCTCTGCAACCCCATCAAGGTCTTTAGGGAAACACATCTTGGCTACAAAGGAGTGTCCATCTCTTTGATTAGGGTCATTGTAGAATGCAATCCATTCCCTATCATTGGATAGTTCAGTGAACACATGTCCTTCTTGGTCCCCATAATCACAGTCTACCAGCAAGTGACCCTCTTCAGGTACAAATGCTGCTCTTGTTTCTTCTGTAGCTGGAAGCTGCTGAACATTGACACTCTTATCATTTGCTTGTGTAGAAGTGTCCTTGTTTTCATCTTCCTCCTCTGCAATATCATCATCTTTAGTCTTACCTCCTTTACCTTTTCCTCCTGAGCCACAACTCAATCTACCAGTATCCATCATTTGATTGAATGTTGGGTGGATTCTTTGTGTAACAGGATTAATGGCATCAAGGAAGTTTTGACCAAAAGATGTCACTACTTTAAAAGCTGCCGAATACTCAAGGTATAAGGGAACAATATCACTTTTATCCTTTTGCATTTCTATATACTTGGACTCTACAGACTCCCTCATCTTACCTGTCTTCTTATCCTTGACCAACAAGTCAAATCCAAGTTCTTCAAACAATCTGATTACCTGCTTGGAACTATTCCAGTTAATAATACATTGAGGTCCAGTATTAAACTCAGAGAATAATGAAGGTTGTGGTATTACCACATACACATTATCTGCAAGTTTGGCTGGCTTACCTTTCTTGTGAGTATCATAGTTTCTTGCAATGAGGGAAGGGTCATCCTTTTTCATTACATAATCTACTACCCAATCATTAAGTTTCTGCTCAGCAATCCTTAACCTCTCTGCATCTTTAGCCATCTTAGCCTTCCACTTAACAGGGTCAAGTTTAATGCCACAATATTCAATATATGCAAGGACTCTTACAAACTCATTCTCAATATCAAGTGCCACTTTTTGACCTCTTGCATTGATAGTAATAAGCTGCAAGTTCATAATATCCTCAAGATGCACAACATCATTTGCTGCATAAACTATAACCTCTTCTGTCATACCTGCATGTATCTGTCCTCTGACAGTCTTGTCAAGATAGATATGTAAATACCTATCACAACAAGCCTGCAAGGACAAAGATACAATGCCAGGTGGAAATCCAAGAAATAGAATCTTCTCAGCTAAATAAGTATCATAGACATTTCTGACTACAATATGTTCCTTATACAGCCATCTTAAATCAAACTTTGCATTATGAATGATGAATAGTCTATCACTTTCAAGATAATCCTTATACTGCTTGACATCAATAGTCATACAGTCTATTACAACTTGATTTTCCTTATTGCCAAGTTGAAGAGTAAGTAATCTACCCTGCCATATCTCCGTACCTGTAGTTTCAGTATCTAAACCTACTACTCGAAGAGGCTCTAATATTTTAAGAGACTCTTCTACAGAAATACATTTATACTTAGCATCAGGAAACTCAAATAGTTCTCTCTGATCAGTAACAAAATATATCATCATTCAAATGTTATAGTCCATCCATAACCCTCAACAAAGTCTATAGATTTGACAACTGCTTTGGCTTCCTCAAGCTCCTGACCTTCTATAATTATTGGACCTTCTGATGGATTAATAAACTTATGTATGTGGCATACACCTCCCACTTCACCAACTCTTAATGTAGGCACATCAGTCTTAAGTACATAAGTTTTTGATTCAGAACCATCAGGCTTAGGCATCTTCTTGAGATAGTTTACAGCTTTGTATCCAGACCTAAGTTTTATAATATCTTCCATTATTTCTTAGAATAGGCAATTAACTCTTTAAAATCTAGTACATATTGGTACTTATGAAAGAATTGACTTCCTAGTATTCCAGAAAGTGTCACTCCGCTCTCTTCTCTTATATTACCAAAGGCATTACTCATATCTAGAACTTGAAAATCCTCTTTATAGTTTTCCCCTTTATAGTCTAATTGTGCTCTTACATAAGACACTGGAACCTTATTACCTTCAACACCAAATACTGTACCAACATCTTTCAGTTTTTCACAAGTAAGGATATCTAATATATTTGAGTCTACTATGGATATTGTAGCCCCAGTATCTAGTAGAAAATTAAACTTTTTGCCATTATTATAAAATGTGATAACTGGCAAATCTACTAAATCCATTGCCTCTTTGAAAGACATATTTACCCTTTTACTTTGCTTACAGTAATCTTCTGCACCATTAATAATAACAGCTAAGATGATTACTGCAAGCAATATACCCACTATTTCTAATATCATGCTTTATGCTTTTTTTTTCATTATTACTTAATTCCTGTTGAGCCAAGTCCTAATCTATTTTCATTACCCAAATCATCTACTTCCACAAGTTCAATACCTGAACTTAGCAGCCATTTAATCTTCTGCCACATAGTAGCTTTCTGACTAAGCTGTATCCTAAATTGACAGATTCTGTCACCTGCTTCAATAGTGGTCTCTCTCATAGGAGAACATACATAGTGCCACTGGTCATCATTGCCATTATATATGTTATCCACTACACCTTGACCATTTGGGATGAATAATCCTAACTTCTTAGGACCACTACTCCTTGAATCAATAATAGCTTCAAATCCTTGTGGTAGTTGCATTGCAACTCCAAGAGGAATGTAATAGGTGGGAATCTCTACATCCCTATGACCTACTCTCTCTCCTTCAACAGTTTTTCTCTTAAGAACATCAGCCTGTGGTGCAGGAATAGTAATATCTACTGCTGATTTCAAATCAATCCAATCTCCCTTTTCACTAATTGAAGGCATGCATTCTCCAGTCAATACTTTTACTTTAATCTTTAGTCTCATCTTTCCAAAATTCACTTGTCATATCTATAGTATAATACCTCTCTTCTTTTTTCAAATCAGGATATTCATGTATTGCCTTACATACCCAGTAGAACCTCTGATTTGTACCCCTTCTTGTAAGTGGGCCATACTCTTCCATATATGGGCCAAGTTTGATATAGTCAAAGTTTTTCAGGTCAATTTCATCAGCCTGAATATCCCTGCCACTATACCATGCAACCTTTATATTGTTCCACTCTTTTAAGCCCATGCTACGTTTCTTCTTTACAAACTCTGCAAGCCTGTTTATGCTCTCAGGGTCTGAATCTCCACCCATAAATGCAATGCAGGTAATACCCTTATTGGCAAGTACCATCTCCTCTAAAGCATCTTCATCCAATATTTCCCCAATGTCCTCTGCCAAGTAAGGGCTATGGCAGTTTTTGCACCCATTTTTACATCCTGTAATATTTATACATAATGTAATTTCGTCAGGCACCTCTGCAAATGTTACTTGAGTATTCAAATATTTCAACATATCTTTTAACTATATTAAGGTTATCTATAGGTAGGGGATATTTTTCCACTAAGGTATTAAGATATTCCATATCTCTATCCTTCTTATAAGCAACTGCCTCTTCCAAAGTTTTGAAATTTCTATTAACCTTAGCAAACTTCCTCCTCAATCTAACACAATATGTATTATGAGGAGTAAGATAAATACCCTTACCTATAGTTGAAATAAAAGTGTTAATCTCTGGAGGTAAGAGAATACAAGTATTAGGAGAGTATATTTTGGGAATATTTAGTATAAGAGATTTGCAATCTTTATCTATTTCGAGACTATGACTACTATCTCCATTTTCTTCATACCATCTCCTAAAATTTGAATATATCTTGAACTCTTCTGATACTATTATCCCCTTAGCTCCATAAGTACTGTAAGCAGGACATTTAGGGTCATAACATCTCCTCTCCATATTCTTCCAAACATTATAAATATGCTTATCAGTAATAGACTCATCACAGATAAATCCATATTCATCTCTCTTATCTGGATTAGAGACATTACCATATTGGGCACTATCTAATCTAAAATATAGCCTTCTGGTGTATCCCTCAAAATGTCCTGTGTAATAGTACCTATTCCTTACTTTCTTTGTTGATTTACCTTCTATTACCAAGACATCACCACAACTTTGTAAAATTTTATCTTCCATACTAAATTATTTTGATGCAAAGGTACTAAAAATAATGCAAATAACAAAATCTTAAGGACAAATTATACACCTTTACTATAAACTCTTTTGTTAGCTTCAATCTGCCTATCTTTACCAAATGATTTAATAGGTCTTAAATACCCTATGACCCTTGTATATTGAGTAATATTCTTACTATGGCACTTTGGGCATTCAGTGATAGGATGCTTAGTAATGTAGCCACAATCACCACACTTACTATTAGGAATATTAAATGTGAAGTAGTTAGTTCCATTAGCTATTGCAAAGTCTATCAGCTTGAGATACTGCTCCTTACTCAAATGGTCTTCAAGATTGATATGAGCTGCACTGCCTCCATCAGTATATTGATAAGTCTGCCTTCCATGAAGAATGAACTTATCAAGCACTGAGGTATCATCATGTGCATTATAGAAGTATGAGTTATACAGGTTCTCATCTTCTGGGACCCAATATCCATCCTCTTTATCCCAATTATAATTCTTTCCTCCTAACCCTTCAGCAGGTACTACCTCAGAATTAAATAGGAATGGTCTATTAGCATCATGGATAGAGTGTACCTTATTCTGCTCTTTGATAGTACCAAGAACCAGTTGCAGGAACTCAATATACTCCTTGTTGTTGCCAACAGTCATACCTAAGAATCTTGCAGCCTCATTCAAGCCATTGATACCTATAGTACTATACAATTTGCTGATGTGAATATACCCGCCATTTGAAGCAGCAAACATACCCTTATCTTCAAGTTCATATAGCATTGTCTTAAATGCAACATGGTACTTGTAGACTCTTTGGAGAATATCTACTAAGTAATCTCTAAGAAATGAAGTATTTTCTTTCCATCCTCCATTCCTCTTCAATCCATAAGCCTTGTTGCAATCCTGCACAATCCTATTGATATTAAGAGTGATTACATTGCATGAACCTGTCATTACACCAGTAAGACCTGATGTAGGATTGAAAGTATTCTCTGCAAGCTCATTCCTCAATCTACAACATGATGCAAGACTATCAGCACTATCTGAAATATAGGTGAAGAAGCTATGGCCTTCTGCATACATTTCAGCAGTAAAGTCCTTATACTCCTTATCTATGATGTCATTAGTCTTTGGGTCATACACCATAGCCATAGTTTCCACGGGGAATGTAAGTATCTGCTTGGTTCTTAACTTATTGAAGAACTTCATAAACAGCCTTTGCAGACAATCTACTGCTTCCCATTGAGGCTTAGTACCATCAGGATAATAGAACTCTCCAAATAGTGAATCAAAGTAAGTATGGTCATAATAAGATACATTTGTAAATGGACTTTGATATGACCTATTACCAGCAGGCTGGTTTACACCATAGATGAATTGCTTGAATGCCTTGTATATGGCATCTTTTATGGTTCTTTGCTTAGTACAAGCTCTTGAAGTAATTACATCATCCAACTTTTCATACCAATTAGGACCAAATTCCCGCACAATGTAATAGTTAAGGGCAATAAAGTATTCACCTACTGCTACTGCCCCCTTACATTGAGAGGATAGCAGGAAGATAAGATTAGTTACTTGACCACTAAATGACTGTAAATCATTAGGTGGTGTCGGTGTAATACTATCAATGTTTCCCACACCCTCTGCCATAAGGGGATATAAGCTTACAGCCATGCAATACTGCTTTAATACAGGAGTAGTAGCCTCATCATGTGTATAGATTATATGAGAGTTCAGGTCTTTCTCATACTTTTTGGCTACTTCAGGGTACATTTCATTCAGCTTGTCTTTCATTCTTTGCCTCTGAATAACCCTATTAGTAGTCTTATACACTTCACCCTCAAGGTTGGCAACATTCTTCATAGTTACATTTGCATTGGCATCTGTCTCTGATGAAGTAGCTGCATTCTCATTAGATTGACTGTACTCATTCATATAGTCAATTCTTCCTCTAATGAATCTTGCCTGCTTATGCTGTTCCCTATAAATGATATAACTCTTTACTACATCAAAGTGTTTGTCACTCATAAGAACATCCTCAACCTTATTCTGTATCTCTTCAATACCTATAGTATCTCCTTCCAAAGTACCAAACAAGGCACCTATCATATCATACAGATATTGAGGCATTTTCTTGTTGCAAGACTTAAAGGCTTTCTCTACAGCACTTATAATCTTATCAACATTAAATTCCTCTATACTGCCATCTCTTTTTATTACTTGCATATTACAATGTATTTAACCATTCTCTTAAATCATTAGGACCAGTTTCATTAATACCCACAGGAACTCTTGGTCTGGAAGTGAGATAAGAAGAAAGCTCTTCTCCTATCACAAAAGGACTTCTCATTTCTATTTGGTCATTCTTTCCAAATTTCAATGTACCTACTACCTGTGTAAATGGACAAGTCCACACCAATGGGACAAGGATTCTCCTATTGACTACAATGAAATCATAGTCAAGCAGCTTGAAGTCTTTGAAGTACTCATCCTTATCCATATTTTGCCTTATAATAGCCCAATATAGTCTTGCCTGAATTTGATAATTCCAATCTACAAAGGATTTATAGAAATCCCACTCTGTATGGGAACTTGTTTTCAAATCTACTGGCTTTACCCACTTCTCTTTATGATTGACTATGATTAAGTCAGCCATATTTCTATACTTTACACCATTGAACTCTCCTTTGAACTTCAACTGATAGAATCTCTCAATATCTGGTTCAAATGGATTGTCCTCTGCAAAGTAGAATTGAGTGGATTTGCTCCCTTTCAATGCTCTTACTGCACTGCACACATCTTGATAGGTCTGAGTATCAAGTATAGTCTTACTGCCTGCTATAAATAACAGGTTATAGTAGTCAGCTCCTCTCTCCTTGATAACTTTAGCCCTTGTCTCAGGCTTCCAGTTCATCTGATAACTCTGATATTCAGTCTCCTTAATGATTGCATCATCAGGAATTGTGATAAGACTCCTATAAGAATCTCCATACTGACTGAACAAAGATTTTACCATCTTTGTAATAGAGTCTGGAGTAGAAGGAAACTCAGCAACCATAAACCTTTCATCAAACTCTTCTTGACCACCTGTGATAATACTGTCTACAGCACTACCAAAGGTAAGAGAAGGTGTTTCTAACCTGTCAAATAACTTATCCAAGTTATTGAATCCTTCTCTCTCATATCTTGCAAGAGTTGAATAGCTTAATGCTGGGCTTGCCCTATATGTTTCCTCAGACACATCCCAGGATATACTTCTTAAAGATTTTCTCTCCATTAGTAATAATCTTGATTATACTCTTCACTACTGAAATCTTCATATTCCTCCTGCTCTGGCAATTCAAGTGCCTCACAATAGGTGTCTACTCCTGACTTCAACTTTCTCATTTCTCCAAGGTCTGCTTCCAGATACTCCTCTTTGGGACTTTCCTTACTAAGACCTTTCTTTACTCTGACAAGAGATGAATCAACTAAGAGTTGGAGAGACTCAAAGTCCCTACTATTCAAGTACCTATATGCAAGCTTCACATCTCCCCCAGGCAATGAGGGAATCAAAGCCTTTATTCTGTCTATTGGTTCTCTATTGTCCATAACTCCTGATAATTTCTGTTGCCTGCAAGAGTTGTTTCTTGGTATATACCTCAAAATAGATAGACTTTTCACCTTTTTCAGTGTATAGGTTATCAAGATATTTTATAAACATCTTTTTCTTGATATAGAATACATCATTCTCTATTCCTTTGGCTTCAATATAAACATTGAGGTCATTATATTTGAAATAAAAGTCTGGTGTGTATCTGATACCAACAATTTTACCTGTTTTCTGAATAAGTATCTTTGAAGTACGGGTGTCTATGTCATCTGATAATCTTTTGATTTTCTGCTTATCAGTCTCCTTGTCATAATATGGGGTAATAGGCTCAAAACCCTCCCACAAAGTAAAGGTAGTTGGCTCATATTGAGGTTCAAATCCTTGTTGAAGAAGAGTATTGTATATGCTCTTCTCCAACTGGGATTTGAATGTTATACCCTTAGAACTATTCTGTGTGGCATTCCTAATCTTCTTATTTTCCACTTTTGAACATTTCCTTAAGAATGTCTCTTGTAATTTTGCAGGCAATCTTCGCATCACTTATAGACCTGAATGCTGCAAAGTTCCTATAGTTCTTGATATGAGCCTTATTAGCCTTGGTAATTCTACCATCAAGCATAGAGATTACATAAATCTCAGGACTCTTCTCAATATGGTCCTCATACTTCTTGTCCAACTCAATGGCTACTTCTCTAAGTACCATAGAGAATGCAGCAGCAGGAAGAATACTATCTACACTGTTAAGGTAGTTATAGACCTTCTCCATCTTCCAACCAAGTTTCTCTGCAATCTTCTGAATGTAGTAATCTAACTCCATAGGAACCTCAGATTCAACCACAGTAGACTTTGTGGGATTAGTGGTGGTAACAGTACCATCCTCAAGGAGCTTAGGGAGAATGTCCTTAGTTACCACAATGTGCTGAACTACAGTATCCTCACCAAAGAAAGGGTCTACTACCTTAGATACTTTAACTAAAGTATCTCCAATCTGTACTTCCTTGCCATTTGTCAAATAAATCTTTTCCACTTTTTTTTTTGTTTAATATTAATACTCTTCGTACCATTTTATAGGCACACCATAAATCTCTTTTACCTTATTACTTATATCAACAAATAGCTGATGTGGCATCTTAGTACCACTCCTTGCAAAATATGCAGGATGTTCAATCTCTATAATATGATTGAACCTATCATTAATATAAGGTTTGAAGGTTTGGGCTTGTCTGCCAAACAATACATATACTATAACTGTATTATATTCAGACAAGTTCTTTAGCAATTTAGCTATGAAAGGTCTCCACAACATCACATGGGAACCTATCCTATTCATTTCTACAGTGAGTGCAGAGTTTATCATTAGTATTCCTTGTTTAGACCAACTCTCAAGAGAGTTGTCAAAGGTAATACAATAATGTGGAACCTCAAAATTAATTGCTGCCTCTTTAACAACATTTAATGAAGGAGATAAGTTATCCTCATCAACTTCCTTTCTATTCCCGAATAATACTCCAGTTGCCACTCCCTTTTGTGGATAAGGATCCTGACCTAACATAACTACTTTCAAGTCATTGAGAGGACAAAGCTCGAATGCTCTGAATACATTAGATTGGGCAGGACACAAAGGCTTTCTCCTGTATTCTTGCCCAACCTTAGCCATTACATTATTAAGCTCTGTCCTATCAATTACCTTCATCCAATCTCCAAAGTATTCATCTAATGTCATATCAACATCATTATGTCATCAATATTGTCAATAAGGCATTCATTCAGTGCATCATTAGAGCAGGTAGATGGAGTAGGTTTAATAGGTTCTACAAAGAACTTATTGAAATTATCTACTATGACCTTTACTTTCCTGCCCTCTGGATTACTGCTGAAACTGTAATTGTTTCTTGGGAAAATTACATCCATACTTATATAACAGGGAATCAATTTCTTGATGATACCTTTATTAATCAACTTATCAGACTCTAAGAATACTTTGGGACTGACATGGCACACAGGTCTGTAATAGACCATAGTATTACCATCATCCTCAGTATGTACACTTCTTGCAGTTAATGTACATAATAGTAATGGAGTGTAGCTCTCATCAAAGATGATACCTTTACCACCATAATACACTTCACCCTTATTGGTAGTTATCTTCTGCAATCTTTTACCATATCCTACATTAGTAAATAATTGAGTTATGATACTATCAAAGGTTCTTCTCTCTTGGCTTGGTGCATTATCATATAATGGCAGTATTATCCTCTTGATTCCCATAATTGTGTGATAAGCCATATTGTCTGAGACCAGCTTTTCAAAGTGTTCTCTTGCAATCACAGGTATCTCTACCTCATCATTGTTTACTTCAATGACAAGGCTTCTTCTAAATACATTGTTACTATCAAGAGACAGATTCATTTCAAGTTGGTCTGGATCACCAAACTCACTGCTATTGAAAACACCCATTACATTATATGCAAATCTTGGGTTAAATTCCATTATACTTCAGTTTTAAGATACATTGTTTCTGCATTATATGTGGTAAGGAATGGCAGGTCTCTATCAATGAGAGGCTCACATTGATTAGCACAGAAGTTTACAAACAAATTAACCATATAAGATGCAATCATATTTGCACAGAAGGTAGTTTGTTTATAGGAGCAGATAGTTTCATCAGCTTCTGCATCAGAGAATAGGAACTCATTATTGTACCTATTGATGTTGTACTCATCATCTCCCTTGATACACAATACCTGAAACTCTTCTGCTGCTAATCTGCCATCAATAAATAAGCAATTCTTTCTCTCCTCTTCTGGTTTGGATTGAACATGATTTACCCATTTATTAAAGAAGAGTCTTCTTGCTGCCATATTATCAAAGCCACAAATCATAATGTCTGATGCTTCAGATTCATTGGTAAATCTCTCATTTATTGCAAAGACACTGCTATAGCCAGCATAGTTTCTAATCATCTCAGCCAGTGCAGATACTTTAGTTCTGCCTAAATCAGACTGACCATATAACTGACCTGACATATTGACAGTTTCCACTATGTCATCATCATAGATAAACATGGAAGCTGGCTTCATTCTTGCCAATAAAAAGCCTACATAACTACCAATACCACCTACACCTGCCAAAATGACAGTCTTCTTCTGAATATTCTCATACCAAATGGCAGAACTAAACCTACTTGTAGCTTCATCTACAAGCAAAGTTGCAGAGTTTGTAGGTATTTCCTGATGTGCATCCTCTACAGCTTGGTCAAGGATAGCCTGTTCTTCTTCTGAAAGTCCAGAGCTAATACTATCACCATCATTTTCCATAGGATTATCTGATTCAGGTATAGTACTCTCATTGAGGTCCTCTATAAAAGAATTATAAGCTTCCTGTAAAGTTGCAGGAAGGCTTTCTCGGGCTGTTACTTCTTCATTCATAATATTAAATGCTTTTGAAGTGCATCAATATACTCTTTGATATAATCATTTTCAGGGAGTTTTGTAAGCTCCTCTATCATATCATGGGCACAAATAGCACAAATTTCTGTTTCATCAAAGCCAAGCTCTTCCAACTTCTCATCTGTCACATACCATGTCAGATATTCTGCATAGGTATCTGCCCACATTTTGAAATTTTTCATGCCTTCTTCACCCTTACCAAATCTCTTTTCATACAATGCAGGCATTGACTTAGCCCATTTGGTAATGTCAATCTTACTATCATTAGAAATGATAATACTACCTGTAATCAATTGAAGTACAAGAAACTTCAAAGTAACTTTATCAAATGATACTTGACCATAAGGTATGTCATATTCCTCTTCAAATGGCAAGTCATCTATATCATCAAAAAGAGTTGGCTGAACTACCTTAGGCTTATTAGCTTCCTTCTTGACAAGATTTGCTGGACCTGCCTTTGTATCATAGGAATTAGCAATAACAGGTTTATAACCACCTTGATATGTAGGTGTCTGAGCTTTCTTGGCTTTCTCTGCCTTAGCTTGCTTGATTTCTTCAAGTCTTGTATCCATATCAGGGAAAGAGTAGTTTTCACCCTCTTTCTCTATCTTGAGATAGAACCATTCAATTTCTTCTATCCCATCTTGAGTATATTCCTTTGTATCTTGTTTTTCTCCATCACCAAAGAACTCATATACTAACATGTCCTTAATTTGACTATATCTTTTTACTCTCCTGGTAATGGCGGCAGTATAAGTACCTGCATTATTCACAATGAGAGATACAAAGTTATTTCTATCCCTACCTTCCTCCTCCAGAGTAGCAGTATCTGTTCCACTAAAGAAGGTACTCATATTGTTATGGGAATGTATAAGACCTATTTGGCAATCAAGTAGCTCAGGATTCTCACACATATAGGCTATCACATCAGGATTCATATCAAACTCTGTATAGACTTGAGTACCAATATCCATAATGTAAATATCCACACATCTTATTACAAGGTCATTATTTTCAAATGAACCTTCATGTGTAAAGAATAATGTACCTGACCATTCAGTACTCCACACCTTTTGGCAGGCAAATCTTATCTTTCTCTCCACTTCTGCTGGGATAATCAGCTTATAATTATAAGTACCTGACTTCTGTACCAAACTGATTACTTTCGTGGGTTGCTTTGTTTCTTCCATATCTGTAGTTTAACACTTTAAGAATTATATTTAATATATACAGTGCAATCTGAGTATTGAGTATTATACTCTTATTCTCATTCCTTACTTCCGCAATATCTGTAATATCTACAGTTATCTCTCTTCCCTTGAATACACACACTTTCTTGCCTATATACTGAGCATAATTATTTACATTATTCCTGCCCCTATCATAGTAAATCTTCCCATTGTCTATGATACATTCCCTAAGTAATTCTCTTGTCTTTAGGTTGTCAAATGTGTTAGTGACTTCACCTTTGTTGAACAAGTCATTGTACCAAGAAATGAACTCATTACTGATAAGGATAATGTACTCTGGCAAAGACATCCCTATTGAATAACTACCATTTACATAGTTGAATTTGAGCTTCTTTGTATTGATAAAGTGCCTTACAAAGTCCCTCAACTTGTTAGTAGACAGGGTATCACCATAGTAATTAGGAGACAGATATGTAATGAATCTATCTACACCTACTTCCATATCATTGGTACCTAACTTCTCCAAGTAATTATAAGGTACTCCAGCAACAGATTCTACAGTCACATACTTACTCAGTTCAAGGCAGAACATATTCCACATATCCTCATCATAATCCCTATTGAGGGCACTAATAGTACCATTAATAGGACCACTGCCTGTACAAGGATTTTGGAATTGGGTGAAATCCCCTGTAGGGATACTACTGATATGACTGTGCATGTAACGACTTCTGATGTGAAGCAGGGTATACTCTGACCTGTTAAGTGTGAATCCTCCATTCAGTGTACCATTATAAGACACCTTTACTTTAGCCCATAAGTGATTAATATCCACAAATCTATCATGCTCATTAGTCACTCTTACATGAGGGAAATGCACAAGTATGAATATGCCATTGAACTTAGCATTACCAATTCTTTCCTTTACTGTAGTATTTGTAAGCACATTTACAACCTTTTCTACCTGGTCTCCAGGTAAATCAGTAATAGTCCATGTTTTATACATGCTCCAGTCATTCATGTTCATGCTTACAATATTACCACCAGGAATATAAGTAGATAAAGGCTCTATATTCATCCAAGATTTGAACTTGTCCAAACTCCAATATCCTTGCATATCAACTTTATCCTCTCCAAAGAAATCATTGAATATGCCTAATACTCGAAGTGGCTTGTCCATCAAGGAGTTATATAGTTCCTCTATCTTCTCCTCAATTAATTTAATTGTTTCTCCACTCATATTACTATAAAAAATAGGTAAGGGGGTATCTCTACCCTCTTACCTATTGTCTGTTATTAATGAATACTCATTCCTTCAAACATATCATTAATCTCATCATCAGAGTAAGGAGAAGCTGGCTTATACTCCTCAGATGGTGCAACTTTTACTGCACCCTCAAGAATACCAAGCACTTTCTCTTTCTCATAATCTTCAATTGTGCCATTGTCCTCAAGAATTTCCACCAACTTGCTGACAGCAGCTCTTGCTACAGTATCAACACACTCACCACCATTACTTGCAGGTGCTACAGGAGCAGGTTTTGAAGCACCATTGCTCTGTACCAATGCAATAAGGTCAGCAGTCTTACACATAGTGAAGTTTTTGCCAAACTTCTTAAGGCAAGCATCTTGAAGACCCCTTCTCTTGATTTCAGCATATGCCTCCATTCTACTCATTGTGCCAGACTTAATTTTCTTGTTGGTGTTAGTAAGCATGAAAACCAACTCATTGGTGACAACTCCCTTATAAGGAATATCATGTGGCAGAACTGAAGCATCATTCTTCAATTCAACCTTTGATGTACCTTCAAAGAAGGTCATACCATCATAGTCAATACCATTGGCTCTCAGGTCACTTTTCAACTCAGCAAGGGTCGTGGCTGCTGACATAATAACACTCTTCTTCTGATTCTTAGTCTGTATTACTGTAATTTTACGACTTTGCATAACTTTTTAATATTTTATGTTTCACAATGTTTTGAATTTCCAAATATAACCATAGGCTGTTTTTCTTTTAACAGTGCCAAATTGGGTATCTGCTATACTTGGAAATTCTTTTAAAAATTCTCTTGTTTTAGAGTATTGAAGGACTGGGATACTAAAGAAGGGATTGTTAGTCAGGCTATTAGACAGCTTACTATTCCTGTTTCCATAATTCAGATTATACTTGTGACTACACCATTCAAGATTATTTACAGAGTTATTGCTTCTATTTTCATCCTTATGATTAATAATCCTACATCCATTAGGATTAGGCAGGAATGCTTGAGCTACTAATCTATGTATTAGAAGATAGCAACTCTTCTTGTCATTATCATATAAGTTAATACCTAAATAACCATTACTCGGCTTATGAGGGATTAGAACCTTTTCTTTACCAGTTTTATTATAATTGAGGCTCTTTATTTCCCCAGTATTGCTTACCATGTAATTAGGAAATCCATCTATTTCTCTCCATTCCTTCATACCCATTCAATTTTTTTTTTCTTTTATTTAATCTATGCAAAAGGGCAAATCATCCCAATCATTGTCCTCTTGTTTTGAAGAGTTGAATAAAGGCTTGATTATTCTAAGGAACTCATCTTTGCCCTTAGCCTTATACAAGTCTGAAATATCTTTCCCTTCATTAAAGGGTGGCAATACTACATTAGTAAATCCTGTTTCCTCAGCTAACTTCTGAGCATCTTTCAATCCTGGCTCATCATTATCCAAGCAAATGAAGACTTGTTTATATCTTCCTTTCAGTTCACTAATTGCAGTATCACTCATCCTATATCCCTCACCCTGTATTGCAAGAGAGGGTATTCCTGTGTTAGCCCATAGACATAAAGCATCTTTCAATGAGGAGCAAATGCAAATTTGCTCTCCATATTCAGGTACCTTAGTCCATAGGCTTACCACAGAGCTGTCATGCTTGTTACTCCATTTATAACCACCTTTGTTAAATGGCTGATAGATTTTGAGAGTAACCTTACCTTCCTTATGTTCTACATAAGCATAGGCATATCTGTCAGCTCCAAATACATACTTATTACCATCTTTGATGACAATCTTATGTGATATTGGATAAACTTCTGCATACTTCAGCCAGTCAAGACTTATTCCATAGGATGCCCAATACTCAATATCATGAGGTGCCCAATCTCTGACTTTACATTGCAGCTCTGTATTATTGAGCTTGAAAATCTTAGGAGTTAAGTGTTGCTTTGAAGTATTTATACCTAGGTCTTTTGTACTGAACTTAGAAATATCATGAGCTATCTTGGCAAGAGCTTCTATATAATTGCATCCCCACAACTTGCAAAGAATATCAAAAGTATTTCCTCTGTCCTTAGTTGCAAAGTCTACATAGTAGACTCTATGCCCATCTCTGGAATAAAGTCCAAAGGAAGCCTTATCATCTATTCTTAAAGGAGAATGAATTACACAGGGAATTTCTGTAACTCCAAGATAATAAGCTAAAATATCTGCTTCTGTAGTTTTACTTAGAATATCATCTAAAGTCACAGAAGGATTACTCTTGCCAATAGCCATAACTGTTTAGTTTAAAAGTTATTATTTACCAAAATCCCAAGGAGAAGACTCTTCTGCCTTAGGGAAAGGCATGTCACTTGAGCCTGAGTTGTTGAAGTCAGTAGCTTCTACAGTATATTCTCTAAAGGGTTTAATATCATACTCCACATTAGAGAATGCTCCAGCATTCTTTCTTTCTTGTAAGTCCTTATCTATTTCACTGTAATCTCTTGCTCCATTTCTAAGTACTTTGTTAGTATATACTACCTGATATTGTTTTCCATCCTCAGTAGTTCTTACTCCAAACATCACCTTGACTTTATTCTTAGGCATAAGCTTAGGAACTTCATTAAGTTCAGAGAAATCTCCCTTAAACAGCTTATCCATATCAAGGGAACATTCACACTCCTCCATGTTAGCTACTTTGGGGTTCTTAACCCATTCACTATTAACATAGGAAAGTGCTTCATCAAAATTAAGATAGCTCTTAATAAATTCAATAAGTTGTATTTCTCCATTATAGGCAGGCCTGTATTCAGTAGTAATTCTAAGGGCTTTACCAGTGCTACTTTTAAGAGTCGCTTTATTTTTCAGATCCTCTGGGGTAGCCCAAGCACTATAACCATATTTATCAATTACTTGTACCTTAGTTTTGTCTCTATTATACCTATAGGATTTATCTACAAAGAAAGTCATAGGAATAATTATATCTCCCTCTACATCTGGTTTGACATAGAAAGTAACCATAACTTGAGGTACATTCTTACCATCTACCTCTCTTTCTCTCAGATATTCAGGCTCAGAGTCTATTTCTGCATTCAACAGTTTATTTCTTTCTTCTTTTGTGGGATTAACTGCTAAAACATATACAGGAGAAGCACCAATATACCTCTTAATACTTCCACCTTCTTTACTCTCTACTGCTTTACCAAAAGCCATAAAACTAAAATTAATATTTTTATTCATTTCTATTCAATTTATTTAATTTTACTTCTTGTTATTTTATTGCTTGTTCTTAATGAACTTAGTAAGGGAGATTGTTAGGAAAGGGAGAATCTCCCTCTGCCTTGACCTCTACTTCAGGTGCCTTCTCGGCATCATCTACTGTCTCAGGAGCAACATTGTCAATAGCAGGCTCCTCTACATGAATTTCATATACATTAGCCTCCTCATTGAACACTACTACACCAGCCTTAGGTTCATACTTAGTAACCTTTACAGGCTTACCATCCTTATCAACCTTACCAGTATCTTCTACCTTCTTGACAACCAAGTCTTCACTTGTGAGACCACCTGTCAAAGCCTTGACACCCATCTCATGTCCCTCAATCTCCTCAGTCAGGGCATTATACTCTGCATTGAGTTCATCAATCTTGGCAGCAATCTTATTCTTCTTCACTACCAAAGGATTAACATTCTGTGCAATTCTTTTTACACCTGCAAACTGTCTTACTGTCAATATCTTATTCATACTTTTCTTGCTAAAATAAAAAAAAAATACTTAAATACTTGTTACTAAAATATCTGTAATAATTGTCCTAATCCTCCAGACTTCTGTAATATATTAGGCTTATCCCACAGCTTGTATATTGTGAATTTCCTTTCATAATAGTCTAGGGCTGTTATAAAACATGCTGCCAATTGTGCACTACTTAATAACTTGGTAACAAACAGGGTAGTCTCATAGTAAGGCTTGCCCTGTTCTATACAGTATTGCATCAATACCATACTGATGTCACCTGTAGTAATACTATTATTAGCAACTAACCTTGATATTCTTACAGTCTCATCCCTATCCATAAACTTCTCTTAACTTGTCTACAACAATAGACAAATCATTAGGAATCTCATCAGGAAGGTCATCCAATGCACCAAGACTGTCTTTAGCAGGATATTCTCCATCAAACTCCTTGACAAAGTGCTTGATAGGCCTCTTGTTTTCTGCATCATACCCTACCTTGCCAAAGAGGATAATATCAAACTTACCCTCAGGAGTAATATAGTCATCAACCATCTTTCCAGTGGTCTTGAACTTATAGGAAATGGAATCACCATTCCTGTCCTTATACTCCTCATAATGGGCACAGCAGATGATATTCTTATCTTCAGGGAATCCCTTGAAAGAATCAAAGATGAGACCCATACCATAACCAATCTGCTTAGGAGTATCCCATCCACCTTTCATGGCATTTGCCATATAGAAATCCTGAGCAAGATAGTTCATATCATCTATAAGAACATTCTTATAAGGTGATTTCTTCATTATATTGACAATCTCTGCAACTGCTGCAAATCTGTCAAGTCCTGTAAGACTATCTACCTGTACTCTGTTTCCTGTGGCAAGGGCATTTGCATTTACAAGCTTCTGTGTGGGCTTACCTACATTCTCCACTCCAATGTTGCCTTCAATCAATTTGAAGTTAGGGTTAGGAACACCCCTACCAATACACTGGATAACATAAGTTTCCTTTGGGTTAAGCCCCTTAATACCTAACTTCTCCCTACCACAATAGGAAGTGGTTTTTCCAAAGCCTGACTTAGCCAAAACTAAAATCTTTGCCATTGTTTTTGTCTTATAATGTTACTTTTACTTGAAAAGGGTTGCAAACTTATGAAATATTTTCCACCTGTGCAACTTTCTATTCATTTTATTTATTCCATAACTAAAGAAAGTCTTAGCAGTTTTGCTCTTCCTTGATTCCATATAGTTATATACTCTCTGTAGTGCTTCCCTATCATCAGGTTTTGGGAGTTCATAAAATGTACTCACTGCACCATCAAAGAATAAAGGGCAGATTTGACCATTTGCTCCATAGTCTCTATCTTCAATCACCTCCATGAACCTTATATGGTTCCTGAACTTGGTTATATCATATCCTTCATACTCTCTTAGTCCATACTTGAATGGACTATAGAGACCTATAACCATATTGGCATCTCTGGTAGTAGTCTTACAATCTGCAAGACCATCAGAAGATGGTTTAAGCTTATTCAGCTTTTGGTTCTCAATACCCTCTTGAGCCTGTGCTTGATGCTGAATCAATACAAAGATGAATTTCAATTGATTCCTGAGAGTAATACCATACTTGCTCATCTTATCAATAGTTTCCATCTTCTTCAATCCACTTTCAAGAGATAGATTCGAGGCATTATCTATGATGATTATCCTCCTCTCCTCTGGGTCATCTGGGGTATAAGGATTGTCATTGTCTACCACATCTGCATCTATAATTTTATCTGTGATAGGGTCTTTCCTCTTACCTTTCTTGAAGTTAAGATGTCCATGAGCTAAGGCATAGTCTCTACAGTACTTATTGATTCCTGTAGGATTCCTTTGGCCATCAATATACTCGACCATATCCTCGAATGCCTTGATATATCTCTGATACTTATCAGATTCAAGTAATTCAAGAATCTTCTCATCAATAGGATGGTCTCTATCTGTACTTTTCAGTTCAGTAGGAGATACCTCTATTCCATCCAATCTAAACAATAGATGACACAAGAACTCATTGTACTTTTCCTCTGGACTCATCTCCAAAGTAAAGTAAAGAACCTTAACTCTCATCTCAGGATGCTCCAATATAAAGAACAATGGTTCATATACAAATAGGTAATCACAGAACTTTGATTTACCTACCTTTTGGTTGGCAGTCACCACTATGAACTTAGCAGTTTCAATGCCTGGAACCCATGCTCTAAATCTTGGAAAAGGAAAAGGGATACAATTATAAAGTCCATTAAGAACTCTCTCTCTCCTTAACCTCAGATTTCCCATTACTTGCTTAAATCTACTCATAATCAGTTAATTGTAGAAGTCCAATCTCTCTTCAAATCATCTTCCTGACCAGCATTCTCTATGTAAGAAGCAAGGTCTGATACCTCTTCAATGTACTTTCTACCATCACTTCCCATTTTCTTTTCATCCTTCCATATAAAGTATTTAAGTGCTCTCATATAAGTGTACTGTCCATTGAAGGATTCCACATATTTCTTGGCTGCATGTATAATCTGCTCATCAGAGTACTTATTACCATACAACTTGAAGAACTTTTGAAGCCTCTCTTTATTGTCTTTTCTATTGCCTTTCCAATACAAAGATGTACCTTCTTTCTTGCCTGATGGGAAGATAGACATAAGAGTATCTACTAGAGGTAATAGTCGCTCATCTGATGGTACAGAAGTATCAGCACTAAGTAATATATCAGAGCATGTACTATCCCACCTTTGAGTAACTAGGAAACCTTCAGAGAACATATCTTTTACCAGTACCTCTTTATTAACCAAGTCATTAAACAGCTCAGTAATGTTTACTCCAGTCTTAACAAGCAATACTGCAAGAAGAGAAGGTAAATCCATGCCTTTCTTCTTACAAATATCCTCATTGATTACATAATTCATTCTGATAGCTTTTTCACATGATTAACTTCAATTTCCTCTACTGCTGCACAGTTTTTAGTCATTACCTCTGCCATTTTAGCATTTTCTACAAAGCCTTTTGCAATGCAGTCCCACACATTCTTAGCAGTCTTGAATGCCTTGGATTTAGCTCTTGATTCAGCAATTTTCTTGCCAGTAGCCTCATCAAAGGTATCATCAGAGTTGCATCTTGCCTTAGCTGTCACTATGAACTCTCCAAAGTCATTTACCATAGGAGCTTTGGTTGCCCACCAAGCAGGGTCTATATGATTCCATAACTTAGAATCAAAAAGTTGCATATCAACTGACATGTTACATACAACCACTTTGTTTTCTGGCTTTACAATAAATTTGGATGTTGTTCTAACTCTAGTTTTCATAATGTTATTTCATTTATATTATTAATAGTAACTATAGACTCTTCTGAATACTCCTCTATCATCTTCTGCACAAGTTCTTCTTCCCTTGTATCCTTGAAATAAGGTATAATGATAATAGGAGATTTGTGTCTAAGTATTCTACCAACTCTTTGCTTTACTACAATCTCCGAACTATTCAAGTTGCAGAATATACCTATCCTACAATTAGTCAAGTTCACACCTTCATTGAGTATGTTACAGGCAGTAATATGCTTAATCTTGTTAAGATTAAACATTTCAAGGTTCTTCACTGAAGCCTTATTCTTTGAGGTGATATTGTATTTACCTAACCTCTCTGACTGCTCAATACTACTACAGAAAGTCAAAGTCTTGTAATTCCTGAACTTGTCAAGAAGAGATAGTACAAGGGCTTCCTTCTGTTCAGCACACCACTTCAGCCTTTTGCCTGCTGTTGAAAGCCATAAGTTCTTTATCCTCTCATTTCTTGAGTTAAAGTACTTATTCTTGTACCACTCTATAAGTGAAGAGATACTATCATAGCAACCTTTCTGAGTGGTGATTATATCACGACCAAACTTCTTAACCTTATAGGTATAATTAGTAGTGCCCAAAGTCAAAGGCAGTAGATATACTGTAGGCTCAGGTAGTACTTCATCTTCTACAGCTTCCTTGAGACCACACTTAATGACCTCAGCCTTGTGGTTGCAAATGAAATAATCCCTCATGTCTCTCTTAATAGTGGCAGACAATCCAATGAAAGACTCATTGATATGGATAGTCTCCAATACATCAATTCTTGCTTCTGACAAATGCTGCATCTCATCTGCCACTACTACATCAAAGTATGAGTTCTCATAGTTCTTTAGTGACTCATAGCATTCAATGGTAATATAGTCAGACTTGATACCTCCCCATTTCTCAATCTCATCCTTCCAAGTCTGCTTATGCACAGTCTTAGATACAAGTATCAGGATACTTGTAGGGCTTTCATCATTTCTGAATACCCTATCACATATATGATTAATGAGGTTTATTGCTACTTTGGTCTTCCCCATCCCAGTAATAAGCTCTAAGATAAGATACTTAGCTTTGTCTATCTTAGACAAAGCCAAGCTATTCACTTCTTCTCTTGTCATTGTTTATATTTCCACTTATATCCATCTATTTTCTTATTTTACTTAAATCCAAAAATGTAGAAGTATTCCCACCAGTGATTACTGTTGGTACAGTCCCATCCCATTTCTCAATCCACATCTTCTCAAGAATTGCAGGAGTAAGAGCCTGTTGCCTCAACTCATTGGCTTTCTTCTCTGCCTCAGCAGCTACAATAAGTTTCTTAGCCTGAGCTTCTGCCACTTTAACCTCATTCTCTACCTGCATAGCCTGCTGAATAGCCTTATTTTTGGCATTTACAGACTCTACAATAGTCTGAGGATATTTAAGACCAGAAGTTAGCTGCTCCAACTGAAAGTTTTCTTTGGCAAGTGCCTGAGTTAAGTACCTTTCAATAGCATTCTCAATACTATCCCTTTTACTTACAATGTCATCAGTAGTAAACTTATTGAGCTGGATTCTAAAGGCATCCTTTACATAGTTATACAGAGTACCTCTGATTACCTCATTCAACTCTTTTCTGTACTTCTTAAAGACAGCAGGTGATTTACCATCAATAATCTTCAATGATACAGTAGGGTCTACAGTGAACTCTGAACCATCCTTTGCATTGATTGTAAATGGCTCATAGTCAATGGTCTGTACATAAGTAGGATACTCATATACTGTGGTGGTCCAAGGATTGTACCATACAATACCAGTTACCAAAGAAGCATCATCCACTCCCTTATCACTGCCATACAAATTCACCTTGATGCCTTCACAACCTGCATCTACCTTCTCCATACATGATGTCATTGAGAACACCATAAACAAGGACAGAAGTCCCAAAATCAATTTACTTTTCATGTTTTCTTTCTAATTTAATTACTGTTAAACACTTTGTTCTGACTGATAGATATAATATTGCCACTACCATAAAGAATCCTATCACATTCTCAATGGTATTAGGTGCTGAAATCATTTCAAGTCCTAAGGTTATTAGGATAATGAAGATTACAAACCATACAGCAACTTTTACTACTACTTTACCCATAATCTACTTTCTTCATGCTTTTTTTTTTGTTAAACTTATATTGCTTAGTCAGTGAGACTTTAGTCTCCTTCTTTAGTCGGAAATACATAGTTAGATAATCTTTAGAATAATGATTCTATCATATTTCAAACAGTTTTATGTAAGTTCTCTTACACTCCCCATTCCAATACCATTTGTTATACCATAATAGCACAATGTATTTATTCCTTAATATGACTATATCAATTCTGGGAAGATACCTATTGTACATTATAATAACCCAAACACATAGAGCAATGAGGAGTAATACATTATATACCATCATATTATTCTGGTTTAGGACAACATATTACATACTCAAATCTTGAACAAATTTCTTTCCATTTCATATAGTCATCACATGAGTTTTTCTTTAATGCCTTTGCATCAATGAAGTTACTTACACAGAGCATATCATACTTGTTAGTAGGATGAGGAATTACCTTAAAGTACCCATCTAAATCATGTATAATTGCCCTAATAGTATCACCTGATGATATAAAGTCATCCACAACTATGAACCTTGTAGTACCAACCTTATCAATTCCTCTTAATGAAGAACAATGAGCACTTGTATCTTCTTCCTTCCTGACAATCAGGATGTAGGTCTTAGTAGTTGGGTTAATGTTGTGTAACTCATTAAGCATAGCACCTGCAATCATAGCTCCTGATGTACCTCTTACTACAAAGGTTATGCTTGTACCTTCCTCAATGTCCTCTTTATATGTATTGAAGATTGCTTCTGCACTCTGTTGTATGTAGCTATGCTTCCAATGGACACCAAATGGATATTCTATACTAATGAAATGGTCAAGATGTATAAATTTAGGAACATATCCCATAGTCTCTTAGTTTTATTCTGCTTATTCAGAGGTTGTAAAAAAAGAAAAAAAAAAAAGAAAAGAAAAAAAGAAAAAAAGAAGAAAAAAAG
>ERZ779851.81-NODE-81-length-90212-cov-23.108355_pt1 | contig 90212 bp, 76 predicted proteins | sample MGYA00511094_ERZ779851 | MGnify/ENA primary metagenome ERZ779851 (study PRJEB29588, sample SAMEA2155512) | human gut metagenome | biome: human gut; feature: human-associated habitat; material: faeces | place: Denmark | collected 2008/2010 ...
CTTGGTCGCTCGCGGTCACAACAGTCCACCGGACTGTTGCTCTGTGCCGCTCGTCCTTCGAGTCCCACTCATGCGTTCCGAATAAACAAAAAAAGGAACCGCTGACGCGATTCCCTTTCTGTTGGTGCCGGTGGTGGGACTCGAACCCACACGATGTCGCCATCAACGGATTTTGAGTCCGTCACGTCTGCCAATTCCATCACACCGGCGTATCAACTTTTTTATTATAGCGCACCGAGCGGTAAAAATCAAGAAAAAGTTTTGTATATTGTCTCAAAAGGAAGCTATTTACAGATTGTTAACTTGAATTCGGGTCAATATTATGTTATATTATGGATAGCGTTTAAAATTACTGTTTTCGGAGGAGTCAGCAATGTCTGAGCTTAACAACAAAAAGCGCTCCCGCTTATCCCGCTTCTTTGCGGGCAATTCCTATTGCTGGGCGGCGTGCCTGTGCACGGTCGGCGTAATGATGCTGGTGTATTATTGTTACGACCTTTTCCCTTTCGGCGACACGACCATACTTCGCATGGATCTTTACCATCAGTACGGCCCGCTCTTTGCCGAATTCTATGACAGAGTTACGGGGCTGAAGAGCTTTATCTATTCGTGGCAGACGGGTCTCGGCTCGCCGTTCCTCGGCAACTACTTCAATTATCTTGCCAGCCCGAGTGCCGTCATAATGCTTCTCCTCGGTCACGAGAATATGCCCGAGGCGATAGCCGGCATGATAATCGCCAAGGCTGCCCTCGCCGCGGGAGCATTCACCTATTACCTCAAGGAATCGCACGGCAGGCACGACTTCATAACCGCCGCCTTCGGCGTGCTCTACGCAATGTGCGGCTACTTCGTTGCGTATTATTGGAACGTGATGTGGATAGACGCCATGGTCTATTTCCCGCTCGTGATACTCGGCATTGAGAATATCATCAACAAGCGAAACGCCAAGGTCTATATCCCGTTCCTTGCGCTCACGCTCCTGTCGAACTATTATATGGGTTATATGACCTGTATATTCTCGGTTCTGTATTTCCTGATGTATTATCTCGGCAAATACGATCTTACGACGCTCGACGCAAACACCCCGTTCACCGTCAATGAGAACGGCAAGAAGCAGATAAAGGGCAGGGAGAAGCTGAAGCACAGCATCTTCCTCAAGAGCGGCTTTGCCTTTGCTTTCTCGAGCGTTGCCGCCGCCTGCCTTGCGGCGTTTGCGCTGATACCGACCTTCATCATCCTCAAGAGCTGCTCTGCGACCTCGGGCACGATGCCGCAGAATTTCAAATCGTATTACGATATATTCGACTTCCTCGCAAATCACCTTGCAAGCGTAGTGCCGACCATACGCAGCAGCGGCGACGACGTGCTGCCCAATGTCTACTGCGGCATTGCGACCGTGATGCTCGTGCCCCTCTATCTTTTCACCAGGAGCATATCTCTTAAGGAGAAGATAGCGAATGTCGGTATGCTCGGCGTGCTCTATATGAGCTTCAATATCAATGTGCTCAACTATATCTGGCACGGCTTCCACTTCCCGAACGACCTGCCGTACCGCTTCTCGTTCATGTATTCGTTCATCCTGCTGACGATGGCTTATAAAGCGTTCATCCGCCTCAAGGAGTTCACCGGCAGGCAGATACTCGGCACGGGTGTTGCCGTGCTGGGCGCGATAATCCTCATTCAGAAGATAGGCTCCAAGAATGTGGAGGATATCACCGTCATCATCAGCGTCATCTTCGTTGTGACCTATTGCCTTGTGTTCTTCCTGATGAAGGACGAGAAATATCAGCGCTCGGCGATAGCGGTGCTGCTGCTCTGCTGCGTTATAGGCGAGGTCGCCTGCGCCAATACCGACCGCTACAGCATGAGCCAGACCAAAACAAATTTCGTCGGCGACTATGCCGAATTCAGGGAGCTTAAGGGCAAGCTCGACGAATACGACGGCAGCGACGATTACCGCATGGAGCTGACCTATAACCGTGCGAGGATGGATCCTGCGTGGTTCGGCTACAACGGCGTCTCCACCTTCTCGTCAATGGCATACGAGAAGCTCTCCAACGTGCAGAGCGACCTCGGTCTCAACGGCAACTATATCAACAGCTACACCTATAATCTGCAAACTCCCGTTTATAATATGATGCACTCGCTCAAGTATGTGGTCAATAACAACACCGACGTCACCGTTGAGAACGACTACTTCAACGAGCTTATGACCTCGGGCAAATTCACCGCATACGAGAATAAATACTGGCTGCCGATGGGCATGGCGGTGAACAGCGACATCAAGGAGTGGTATACCGATTACAATAACCCGTTTACCGTCCAGAGCGACTGGTTTGAATATGCAACGGGCGTGTCGGATGTATTCTCGATGATGACGATAGACGACGTGCAGTATTATAATATGGATGAAATAACCTCGGGTCTTGACACGGGCGATATCTATTTTACCAAGACGGGCAGCGGCAAGGGCGAGCTGACCTTTGTGCTCACCGTGCCCGAGACCAAGCACTGCTACCTGTATGTCAATTCCTCATCCTTCGACAGCATCTCGATAAGCAAGGGCTCAACGAGCGTTACGCAGAATACCGACGAGCCGTATATCTATGACCTCGGCATTCTGAACCCCGACGAGACCGTGTCCGTGCTCGTTTCGATAGAGGACAGCGAATACGGCTACATCGACTTTTATCCCTACTATGTCAATGACGACGCTCTCAAGGAGGGCTACGAGATACTCAGCAGGGGCAAGCTGGATGTGACTTCGTTCAGCGACACCCGCATCACCGGCACCGTCGAGGCGGCGAAGGATTGCGTTTTCTACACCTCGATTCCCTATGACAAGGGCTGGACGGTCAAGATAGACGGCAAGGAGATAGACAAGGACGATTATATCTCGCTCGCCGAGGCTTATTTGAGCTTCAACCTGCCCGCGGGCAAGCACACCGTGGAGCTTTCGTTCAGGCAGAGAGGCCTTGCAGAGGGCGCCGCGATATCCGCTGTAACGCTTGTGATCCTTATCGTGCTTTGGGTCTATACTTCACGCAGAAAGAAGAAGGCAGCCCTGCTGCCCGCACCCGAGTCGACCGATCCCGTTGTAACGTCGGAGGAGCCGACGGAGCTTGACGGGCTTACCGACGAAGCTCAGGAGACCGACGGAACCGAAAGCGCCGAAGCGGTTGATGAAGTCAAAAAAACTGAAGAAATAGAAGAAGCCGAATTGACCGACGAAGCCGAAAAGGCCGAGGTCGAGGAGGCGGTCGACGAGCACGCCGAGGATCCTGCCGATGAAGCGGCGGAGATCGACGAGCCCGAAGGCAAGACAGAAGAATAAGCAATAAAAATTCAGCAGGCCGAGCTTAAACGCTTGACCTGCTGATTATTTATATCCTGTTTACTTATCTCCAGATGAACCAGATAAGCAGATAGCCTGTCACGACCGCCGAGAGGGTGAAGGGCACGCCGTATTTCATAAATGTGCTGCTCTTTACCTCATAGCCCGCCTTCCTCAGTATGCCGATGCCCGCGATATTTGCGCTCGCGCCGATGGGCGTAAGGTTGCCGCCGAGGGTCGCGCCGCAGAGCAGGCCGTAGTAAAGGAGCTTCGGCTCGATGCCGATATCCGCCGCTATGACGGGGACTATCGAGAGCATTGTTGCGGTGTAGGGTATGTTGTCAATGAATGCCGAGAGCAGCACGGACATCCAAACGATTATGGTGTAGACCGCAAAGACCGAGCCTGAGCCGAGCTTTGCAATAGCGCCGCCGATAACGTCGATAACGCCTGCGCTCTTGATGCCGCCGATAACTATGAAAAGACCGGTCAGCAGCACGATGGTGTAGTAGTCGATATCCTTGAGCGCGTTTTTGACTATGTCCTTGTTCTTCTTGAAGAAAAGCTCGCGGATAACGCCGATAAGGAAGAAGCCTATGCAGATAATGCCGTTGGTTATCTCGGGCTTATAGAATTGACCCTCCGCAGCGTTGCTCTTGTAGGGGATGAACGAAACGGCGATGAGCATGAGCACGGTGCCCACGAGCAGATAGGTGGGGAATTTATCCTCGACCTTGGTGCGGCCGTTGAATTCGATCTTGTCCGTCTCCTTGCGGAACATAAAGAGGATTATCATCGCGCTGACCACCGCACCTGCCTGGACTACCCAGAACATACCGGCTCTGCCGTCGTCAATAAAGAAGTCGGAGAAGTCGAGATTCGCAGCCTTTGCAAGGAGTATCGAGGTCGTGTCGCCCACGAGCGTTGCGGCGCCCTGGAGGTTTGAGGATATCGCGATGCAGATTATCGAGGGCACAGGCGAGATATCGAGCTTCTTGCAGAAAGCCATTGCGACGGGGGCTATCATCAGCACGGTGGCGACGTTGTCGACAAAGGCGGAAACGATGCCCGCAAAGAGCGAGAGAGCCACGACGACCCACTTGACGTTCGGCATCTTTGAGATAAGGATATCCGACATGAGCTGCGGCATTTTGGATTCGATAAAGAGATAGACCGTGCCCATTGTGCCGGCTATCATCATTATGACGTTCCAGTCTATCTCGCGCAGCGCTTCAACGAAGCCGTAGGCGTAGGTTGAGTCGCCCACTGCGAAGAAGCCCTCGCCGAATGCGTTCGGCGCAACGGCGGATACGATGCCGAGACCGATGAAAATAAGCGCGGAAGCTATTGTGACATAGGGCCGTATCTTTTGAAACGCCATCATCAGAATGTAGGTGACGGCAAAGATTATCAGCGCCGCCAGGGTGATTTTGCTCATTGCTTCATCTCCTGTGTTTTGAGTTATGCGGGAATTATATAACTAATTGTATAAAAAGTCAATATTTAAGCGAAATTTGCCGCAGAGATATATCAAAAATCATATATCCTGCGGCATTGTTTCTTATTTCAGTTTCCAAGCGAGGTCAGAGAGGAAAAGCTGCTGCTTCAGAGCCTCGAAGGAGGTGTCTTTTGATATGTGAACATACTCAATACCCGCCATCTCGGCGAAATCCTCAAGCATCTGCGGCGTTGCGTCGTAGGAGAGGACGGTGTGGTGAGCGCCGCCGGCGGCTATCCACATCCTTGCGCCCGTGCAAAGGTCGGGCATCGCCCGCCACATGACCCTCGCCACAGGCAGATTCGGCATATCCATTATCGGCTTCACCGCCTCGATATCCTGCACTATCAGGCGCAGCCTGCCGCCGAGGTCGACCAGCGAAGCGACGACGCCCTTGCCCGCCTTGCCCTCGAACACGAGCCTTGCGGGGTCTTTTTCGTTCATGCCGATGCCGAGCGGGTGGACTTCTATCCTAGGCTTGTCCGCCGCAAGGGTCGGGCAGACCTCGAGCATATGAGCGCCGAGCGAGTATTCGCTGCCGGGCAGCAGGTGATAGGTGTAATCCTCCATGAAGCCGCTGCCGCCGCCCATGCCCTCGGTCATCGCCTTGACTATGCGGGTCATTGCGGCGACCTTCCAGTCGCCCTCGCCGCCGTAGCCGTAGCCCTGCTCCATGAGCCTTTGGCTTGCAAGCCCGGGGAGCTGCTCCATGCCGTAGAGATCCTCAAAGGTATTGGTGAATGCCTTTGCGCCCTCTCGGTCGAGCATATGCTTTATTGCTATCTCCTCACGAGCCTGATAGCGTATGGCTTCGATATCGTCGGTGCAGACGGTGTATTTCTCTCTATAGAGATCGACAAGCTCGTCTATCTCACCGCCGCCGACCGCCGCCATTTCCTTGACGAGGTCGCCGACCGCCCAGGTGTTGACCTGCCAGCCGAGCTTTATCTGAACCTCGACCTTGTCGCCCTCCGTGACGGCAACGTTACGCATGTTATCGCCGAAGCGCATTACCTTGAGCGACCTGCTCTCGGCGTAGCCGACGGCACTCCTCATCCACAGACCGAGCTCCCGCAGGACGGGTTCATCCTGCCAATAGCCCATGATTATCTTGCGGGGCAGCCTCATTCGCGCGCCGATGAAGCCATGCTCCCTGTCGCCGTGAGCCGCCTGATTGAGATTCATGAAGTCCATGTCTATCTCTTCGTTCGGTATCTCGCGGTTATACTGCGTCGCAAAGTGGCAATAGGGCTTTTGCAGGAGCGAAAGTCCGTTTATCCACATCTTGCTCGGGCTGAAGGTGTGACACCATGTAACGATGCCGAGGCAGTTGTCGTCGTAATTCGCCTCTTTTATAATGCTTGTCACCTCGTCGGCGGTCTTGACCGTAGCCTTGTAGATGAAGCGGCAGGGGATGAATTCGCTTGAATTAATGACCGCTGCCATTTCGGCGGCTCTCGCGGCGACTGTTTCAAGCACCTCCGGGCCGTAGAGATGCTGGCTGCCGACTATAAACCAAAATTCTTTTTTCTTCATATCCACGGTTATCACCTCGTTGTCAGAATGCCTCGACCGCCGCTTTCTCGACGGGCAGGCTCTTTTTGTAGTTGTCAAGGAATTTTTTGAATCCCGCGATATCCTCGGGGTCGGGCTTCACCTCAAAGGCGTCCTCATTTGAGAAGACCCTGCTGTCGAGGAAGGCTTCAAGAGTCTCGCCCTCGGCCTTGTTTTGCATATATGACGCGAGCAGAGCGATACCCCACGGGCCGCCCTCGCCCGCGGTCTTCATGACCGATACGGGCGCTTCGAGCGCCGCCGCCATTATCTTTTGACCCGCAAGCGGAGCCTTGAAGTAGCCGCCGTGGCCGAGGAGCTTATCAATTTTAACATGTTCGCCGGCGAGAATTTCCATGCCGATGCTGAGCGTCGCCGCCGCGGAGCAGAGCTGAGCCCTTGCGAAATTCGGCAGGTTGAATTTGGATTCGGGGCCTCTGAGGAAGAGCGGCTTGCCACTGTCAAGCCCCGTGATGACCTCGCCCGAGAGGTAGTTGAACGCTACCAGCCCGCCGCAGTCCTTGTCGCCCGAGAGGGCGGATTCAAACATCTTGTCGAGCACCTTATAGATGCTGATATCCATGCCGAGGGCGCTGCACATGGAGGTGAAAAGCCCCGCCCATGCGTCTATCTCACCTGAACAGTTGTTGCAATGCACCATCGCAACGGGCTTGCCAGACGGTGTGGTGACCATGTCTATCTCGGGATAGAGCTTTGAGAGCGCCTTCTCGAGCACGACCATGAGGAATATAGACGTGCCGGCGGAGACGTTGCCCGTCCTGACCGCTACGGAATTCGTCGCGACCATTCCCGTGCCTGCGTCGCCCTCGGGCGGGCACATGGGCACTCCGGGGCGGAATTCGCCCGTCGGGTCGAGCATAGCCGCGCCCTCCGCGGTCAGTGTGCCTGCCCTCTCGCCCGCAACGAGCACTCGGGGCAGAATATCGCGGAGCCTCCACGGGAAGCCTTTATCGGCAACGCAGCCGTCGAATTTATCGAGCATGGCGGCGTCATAGTCGTTTATGCTGCTGTCTATCGGGAACATACCGGAGGCCTCGCCCACGCCGATGACTCTTTCGCCCGTCAGGCGGTAGTGGACATAGGCGGCGAGGGTGGCGATGAAATCGACCCTGCCGACGTGCTCCTCGCCGTTCAGGATAGCCTGATAGAGGTGAGCTATGCTCCAGCGCTGGGGAATGTTGAAGTCAAAGAGAGCACTGAGCTTCTCGGCGGCCTCGGCGGTTATCGTGTTGCGCCAGGTACGGAATTCAGCGAGCTGAGCGCCGTCCTTGTCAAAGGCAAGATAGCCGTGCATCATGCCGCTGATGCCCATTGAGCCGACGGTCTCGAGCTTCACGCCGTATTTGTCGCAAACGCTCTTTTTGAGGGCGGCGAACGAAGCCCTCAGACCCTCAAAAACCTCGTCGAGCGAATAGGTCCACACGCCGTTTTTGTAGGAATTCTCCCAGTCGAAGCTGCCCGAGGCGAGGGGGCTGCCGTTAAGGTCGACAAGCACGGATTTAATCCTTGTCGAGCCGAACTCGATGCCGAGGGCGGTCTCGGCGTTCAGAATGATATTTTTGACATTTTCCATAATTGCACATCCAATCCGGAATTAAATTCTGTCTATATAATACCAAATACTTGCCGCTCAGTCAAGAAAAAATCGCCCGCGCGCCGCAAACGCTATTGATTTTCGGCATCGGATGTGATAAAATCAAAATACAATGTAAAAATACCGATTTCGGGAGGAGTTTTCACCGTGAAAAAGATAATTGCCGTCATAATGGCTCTTGCCTGTATAGTCTGCGTTTTCGCCTCGTGCGGGAAGAAGGACGACACGCCGAAGGAGCTAACCTCGGGCGACTACACCTACGTCGTGCTTGAGGACGGCACAGTCAAGATAACCAAATATAACGGCACCTCCGACGAGATCGAGAGAGACCTGCCCTCCGAGATAGACGGCAAGACCGTCACCGTCATAGGCAAGGAAGCCTTTGCGGGCGCAGAGGGTCTGACGGTCGTGAATTTCCCGACCGGTCTTGTCAAGATAGAGGAGAGAGCCTTTGCCGAAAGCTCGATAAAGAAGGCCTTCATGTATAGATCCAAGAGCCTTAAGGAGATAGGCGCCGAGGCATTCAGCAAGTGCCCGAATCTCGTCCAGGTCGATATGTCGTCGAGCCTTGAGACCGTCGGCGAGAAGGCGTTCTTCTATTGCACCAAGCTCAAAGTAGCCACTTTCAGAGGCAACACTCCGAATATAGCGGACTTTGCCTTCGACGCCTGCCCGAGCCTTGTTATCTACACCAAGGAGGGCATGGATAAGGTCATCGCCTACGCCGAAAAGAGCCTCATAGAGCTTAAATATCTCACCGTCTGAATTTAATACTCAAATAATAAAACGATCTGCCGCCTCATATGATTTTTTGAGGTGACAGATCATGTTTTTTCGGCTCAATGAAGCGATAGGGGCTTTCGTTTGGGGGCCGCCGATGCTGGCGGTGTTCCTGCTCACAGGGCTTTATCTCTCGATAAGATCGGGATTTTTTCAGATAAGAGGGGTCAAAACGTGGCTCGGCGGCACAGTGCTCTCAAAGTCCGCACCCGCCGAGGACGGCGACGGCTCGGTGAGCCAGAGGGGGGCGCTTTTTTCGGCGCTCGCCGCCTGCCTCGGCACGGGCAACATAGTCGGCGTTGCGACCGCGATATATTCGGGCGGCGCAGGGTCGATATTTTGGATGTGGATATCCGCCGTGCTCGGCATGATGACCTGCTGCTGCGAGAATATCCTCGGCGTTCGCTACAGGGTCAGAGCCGCCGACGGCTCGTGGCTCGGCGGGCCTATGCTGTATATCGATCGGGGGCTTGGGATGAAAGGCCTCGCCGCCGTATACGCCGTGCTGCTCATCGGCGCTTCGCTCGGCATGGGCAACATGACCCAGGCGAATTCCGTAGCCTGCGGGCTTGAAACCTTCGGTGTGCCGAAATATATTTGCGCCGCCGTGCTTGCCGCCGTGGTGCTCGCCGCCGCTTCGGGCGGGCTTCGCCGCATAAGCGCGATATCCGAGAAGCTCATTCCTGTACTTTCAGCGGTGTTCATCCTCGGATGCTTCGCCGTGATCATCGCCAATATCCGCAATTTCGTTCCATGCGTGAAGCTGATCGTCAGGGAGGCCTTCACCGTCAGAGCGGTGTCGGGATTTGGAATGGCGAAGGCGATGCGCTACGGTATTTCGCGCGGTGTTTTCTCCAATGAAGCTGGTCTCGGCAGCAGCGCCATAATCCATTCCTCGGCGCGGTGCGGCAATCCCGCAGAGCAGGGGATGTGGGGCATCCTCGAGGTTTTTATCGACACGGTGCTCATGTGCACCGTCACCGCCGCCGCGCTGCTGATGAGCGGGGTATGGCAGAGCGACCCGTCGCTCAACGGCGTTGAATTCTGCTCCGCCGCGTTCTCAAGCGTTTTCGGCGCCGCGGGCGGATATTTCCTGAGCGGATGCATCAGCCTCTTTGCCCTTGCCACCCTTGTGGCGTGGTCGTATTACGGCAGCAGGGGGGCGGCGTATCTTTTCGGCGAAAAGAGCGTTAAAATTTACAATATCCTCTATGTCGCTGCGGCGGTTGCGGGCTGCGTGCTGCGACTCGAGAGCGTCTGGAGCGTGTCCGACACGCTCAACGGGCTTATGGCGGTGCCGAATCTCTTTGCGCTGCTGCTGCTCTCGGGCGAAGCGATAAAACTGCTGAAGGACGGTAAAAAGAATTATGGGATTCACTCAAAAGGAGCTGGACTCTCTCATCGCCGTGATGAAAAAGCGGGCGGATGAAAAATATAAGAAATTCAACGACAGCTTAATCCCCGTGCTGAACGAAACATCCATCGGTCTGCGCGTGCCCGCCGTCAGAGAGCTGGCGAAGGAGATACTGCGGGGCGATTGGCGGGGTTTCCTCGCCTTGACAGGCGGCAGCGATATCTATGAGATAAGGCTGCTGCGGGGCATGGTCATCGGCGGGGCAAAATGCTCTCTCGACGAGCGGCTCTCGCTGCTTGCCGACTTTATCCCCGAGATAGACAACTGGGCAGTGTGCGACGGCACGGTCGGGGAGCTGAAATGCTTCGCAAAGGATAAGGACAGAGCCTTTGGATTCGCCGTGTCCTGTCTTAATTCGCCGAATGAGTACGAGGTGCGCTTCGGCTGCGTTGTGCTGCTGCGGTGGCTTATCGACAGCGAGCATATCGCCGATATCCTGCGGCTTTACGACTCCGTGCGCCACGACGGCTACTATGTCAAAATGGCTGTCGCATGGGGAATATCAATGTGCTTTGTTAAATTCAGAGAAGAGACCCTTGCCTACCTCCGCCGCTGCTCGCTTGATGATTTTACGTTCAATAAATCGATTCAGAAGATGACAGAATCCTATCAGGTCTGCTCCGAGGATAAGGAAATGCTCAGGGCGATGAAAAGAAAATGCCGCTGATTTTTCTCAGCGGCAATTTTAATTACGGAAACGCTGCGGTCAACAGGATATCCCTGGCTTCGCAGCTTCAAAGGAGGAGCCGCCGTCAGCCGCTTTTACGAATTATAGTATCATCTGCCGCCGTCAAATCGTCAAGCACGCCCTCGACAGCGCAAAAAAGCGCAAAATTTACAATATGTTAACCGATTATCGAGAAAAATAATATAAAATATAACAGAATACAATTCTCGGAGTGTTTTATTTGCTCGGATATGTCAGGGCGTTCAAGCCCGAAATGAAAGTGAAGGATTACGAGCTGTACCGCGGCGTTTACTGCTCGCTCTGCCGTGTGCTCGGCAGGGAATATTCGCCGCTCGCTCAGCTTTTTTTGAGCTATGATTTTGCTTTCGCCGCTTTGCTGCGCTTATCCGTCGCCGAGGGCGGCTGCCGCTTCGCTCAGAAGCGCTGCCCCTATAATCCGGCGAAAAAGTGCATGATCTGCGGCGGCAGGAGCGAGATCGAGCTTTGCGCCCATGCGCTCATCATCACCGTTTATTATAAATTACTCGACGATCTGCACGACAGGGGAGCGCTGCACAAGCTCGTCGCCGCGCTGCTTTACCCTGCGGTCAGCCTGATGCACCGCAAGGCGGCAAGGCTTGCGCCGGAGGCGGAGAGGGCGATAGGCGGCGCAATGAAAGAGCAGGCGGCTGCGGAGACCGACCCCGAGTGCGGGCTTGACAGAGCCGCAGACCCCACCGCAAAGGCACTCGGCGAGCTTTTTGCCCTCGGATTTGAGGGCGAGAGAGCCGAGGCTCTTAAACGGCTCGGCTACATGACGGGCAGATTTGTCTATATCCTCGACGCTGCGGACGACCTCGATGGCGACACCAAAGACGGCGGCTTCAACCCATTTAAGCGTGAGAAGCCCGAGCTTAAAACCGAGCAGGGGCGAGGAAAGTTTGCCGCCAGAGCCGAGGGGGCATTGAATCTGACCCAGGCTCAGGCAATAGAGGCGCTTGAAGCGGTCAAGCCGAACCGCTTCGGCGATATACTTGAAAATATAGTTTTCGACGGATTCACCGCCGCCGCAAGGGGAGTGACGGCAAAATATATGCCGCCCGTACCCCGCAAAAGAGATTACACAGTTGATTGAGGTGTAGTTACATGAGAGATCCATATGAAATACTCGGCGTGCCGAGAGGCTCGGGAATGGACAGGGTCAACGCCGCCTACAGGGAGCTTGCAAGGAAGTATCAGGACTCCGACCCGAAGAAAATGGACGAGATAAACGCCGCCTACGACGCAATAGCCATGGATTCCCCGAGCACGGGCGGCTATTCCTCGGCGGGCAGCTCTTATACCTATGCCGGCACGGCCGATTACTCCGATATCAGAGCCAAGATCAACGCCAACAGGCTCGAGGACGCTCAGGTGCTCCTCGACGGCATACCCGAGAGCGTGCGCGACGCGCAGTGGTATTACCTCAAGGGCACCATTCAGCAGAAAAGGGGCTGGCTTGAGGAGGCGGCGAATAATTTCGGCAGAGCCTGCGACATGGATCCGACCAACAACACCTACAAAATGGCGTTCAACAAGGTCAATCAGGCTCGCTCCGGCGGCTACAGAGCCGAGAGACGTAAGGATAGCGACAGCGGCTGCTCCGCCTGCGATATCTGCTCGGGGCTGATGTGCGCCGACTGCTGCTGTGAATGCTTCGGCGGGGATCTCATCCCCTGCTGCTGAAAGGATTGAATTAATTGAAGCAAAGCTCAAAATGTGCCTTGGGCGGCATAGTCTCCGCCCTCTCGCTGGTGCTGATGATATCCGTCGCGGTCATACCGTTCCTGACCTATGCACTGCCTGCGGCGGCGGGAATGCTGATAGTATTTATGGTCATCGAGACGGATAAGAAGTGGGCGTTCGGCGTTTATGCCGCCGTTGCGATACTCGGCGTGCTGCTCGTGCCCGACAAAGAGGTGGCGGTGATGTATCTCGCCTTCTTCGGCTATTATCCGATACTCAAGGCCGTCATGGAGTCAAAGCTGCGCCCCGTGCTCTGCTGGGTGCTGAAGATAGGCTCGTTCCTGCTCACAATGGTGGTCTCATACTTCCTGATGATAAAGCTCATGGGCGTTACGATAGACGAGATAGACGAGTTCGGCGTGATGGCGATACCTATGCTGCTCGGCCTCGGCACATTCGCTTTTGTGCTCTATGACATTGCGCTCTCGAAGCTCGTCACGCTTTATATGCTCAAATGGCGGAAGTATTTTAAAAGATATTTTAAATAACCGTTGATTTTTTTCCGAATATTTATATAATTAAATTATAACACCTTTGGGGAGGGAACTCTGATGAAAGATACAGTTAATATAGGCGTTATCGGTATCAGCGGCAGGGGCAGCAGCCAGCTTCGCGAGCTGCTCAACTGCGATGGTGTGTGCGTACCCGCGGTCTGCGATATATATCAGGACAGAGCCGAAAGGGGCGCCGAGATAGTCAAGGAGGCCACCGGCGAGACCGCTGATTGGTATCTCGATTATAAAGAATTGCTTGCAAGGGACGACCTTGACGCTATCATGTGCTGCACCACATGGATAACCCATTCCCGCATTGCCGTAGACGCGATGAGAGCGGGCAAGCACGTTGCCATGGAGGTCGGCGGCGCGGCGAGCATAGAGGAATGCTGGCAGCTTGTCAGGGCAAGCGAGGAGACCGGCAAATTCTGTATGCTGCTTGAGAACTGCTGCTACGACAGGAACGAAATGGCTATCTTCAATATGGTCAAGCAGGGCATCTTCGGCGAGCTTATCCATATGCAGGGCGGCTATCAGCATGATCTGCGCGACGAGATAAGCCTCGGCAGAGAGAATCGCCACGGCAGGCTCTTTAACTTCCAGCACCGCAACGGCGAGCTTTACCCCACGCATCAGCTCGGCCCCATCTCCAAGGTGCTCGGTATCAACAGGGGCAACCGCTACATATCGCTCAGCTCCTTTGCGACGAAGTCCAGAGGGCTTAACGAGTGGATAAAGAAAAATAAGGGCGAGGATTACGACATTGCGGATTACGCCTTCAACGAGGGCGACGTCGTGACCACCGTGATCAAGTGCGCCGACGGCGAGACCGTAGTGCTCACCCATGACTGCTCGCTCCCCAGACCCTATTCAAGGGGCTACCGTGTGCAGGGTACCAAGGGCATCTATATGGAAGATGGCGGCGTTATCTACCTTGAGGGGCAGACTGTAGACGATCCCAACCACTGGACACACAGTTGGAATGACGCGGCTCCCTATATAGATAAATATGAGCACCCGCTCTGGAAAAAATATAAGGTCGACGGCGTTCACGCAGGCGGCCACGGCGGCATGGATTACCTTGTGCTCAGCGCCTTTGCCGAGAGCGTGAGAATGGACGCTAAGCCGCCCATCGACGTTTACGACACCGCCACATGGATGGCAGTTACCGCTCTCTCCGAGCAGTCGATAGCTATCGGCGGCGCTCCCGTGCCGTTCCCGGATTTCACCAACGGTATGTGGATAGACAGAGAGCCTTACAGACGAGGCGCCTTCTGCCTTGACGAGGTCTGCACCGATTATTTTGATGAGGAAGAATAAGGAGTATTTGATGAAATATTACATAGGCGTTGACGGCGGCGGTACCAAGACCGCATTCGCCCTTTTTAATGAGAATAAAGAAATGCTTGAGTATATCGAAGGCCCCGGCAGCAACCACGAGAATCTCGAAAGCTCATTTGACGGCGCAAGCGATATCATAATCGAGGGGCTGAATTCCCTCTGCGCCAAGGCGGGTATCGCGCTCGGCGACGTGAGCTTCACGCTCATGGGTCTTGCGGGCATCGACCACGAATATCAGTATGACGCGATGTGCGAGCAGCTCCGCATCAAGGGGCTGCGCAATTTTGAGGTCTTTAACGACGGCTTCATCGTAGTCAAGGCGGGCAGCGAGAGCGGCTGCGCCATCGGCTACAACTGCGGCACGGGCGTGTGCTGCAACGGCATTGACGCCGAGGGCAACCGCCTCCAGCTTGCGGGTCTCGGCAGATTCTCGGGCGATATCTCGGGCGGAGTCGATATAGCGATAAAGGCGTTCGAGCTTGTTTATAACGAGCTTTTCCTCGGGCTTGAAAAGACTCTTATCACCGATATAATCCGTGAACGTCTCGGCTTCACCGGCAGGGAGAAGTTCCTCGCTTTCATCGAGAAGATGGAGGGCGAGAATGCGGGCGAATACATAAGAGAATTCGTCGGCAGCTTCTTTGAGGCGGCCAAGAGGGGCGACAAGCCCGCCCTCGCATACTGCGAAAAAATGGCTCAGAGGGGTGCGGAGCTTATAGCCGCTCTCTCACATGAGCTTGATTTCCCCGGCGATGAGATAGAGGTCGTGCTCTCCGGCTCGATCAACGTCAAGCTCGACAACAAGGCATATATTGATATGCTTCTCTCCAAGGCGGAGGCTCTCAGCGGCAAGAAGCTGAGATTCATCAAGCTCAAGGCGCAGCCCGTTATCGGCTGCATCAATTGGATAATGCAGGATTACGCAAAATAAGGCAACAATATCTCAATATAAAGGAGTAAATATAATATGAAAGAAATCAATGTTGCGGTTATCGGCTCCGGCAGCACCTATTGCCCCGAGCTTATCGACGGCTTCCTCAAGGCGAGCGACAGCCTCAAGCTCAAGAAGGTCGCATTTATGGATATCGACGAGCGCAAGAGGACTATCGTGGGCAATCTCTGCGTGCGTATGCTTAAGAACGCAGGCAGTGACTGCGAGGTCATCTTTACCGACGATCTCGATACCGCGCTTCGGGGCGCCGATTTCGTTGTCACTCAGATAAGAGTCGGCAAGCTGCCCTGCCGCCACCTCGACGAGAGCATCCCGAGGAAATATGACCTTATCGGTCAGGAGACCACCGGCATCGGCGGCTTCTTCAAGGCTCAGCGCACCATCCCCGTTATCAAGCATATCTGCGACAGGATAGAGGCTATCTGCCCCGACGCATGGCTCATCAACTTCACCAATCCCTCGGGCATCATCACCGAGTTCGTGCTCAATAACACCAACGTCAAGTGCATCGGCCTTTGCAACGTGCCCATTGATATGCTCGATGACCTCAAGGAGATAACCGGCGACGACGTCGATATCACCTATGTCGGCCTCAACCACCTGAGCTGGGTCACCTCCGTCAAGAAGGACGGCAAGGAGCTGCTGCCCGGCCTTATCGAATCCGGCTTCTCACCCAAGGTAATGGCCAACATCAAGGACGACGGCTTCTCGATAGACTGTCTGAGGACTATTCAAGCGATACCCTCGTCATACCTTCAGTACTATTACTGCCGCGAGGCGAAGCTCCAGCATCAGCGCGAGGATCCCAAGACCAGAGCGCAGGTCTGCATGGAGATAGAGGAGCAGCTGCTTGAGATATATAAGGATGAGAATATCGTCACGAAGCCCGCTCTGCTCGACAAGAGAGGCGGCCACAAGTATTCGCTCGTCGCGGTTTCGCTCATCGACGCCCTTGCCAACGACAAGAGGGACGTGCAGGTGGTCAACGTCAAGAATAACGGCACACTGCCCTTCATGGCGGACGACGATATCGTTGAGGTCGCGGCGGTCATCGGCTCCGACGGCGCTCATCCCGTGCCCGTGACCGAGCATATCAACGATCATATCATCGGCCTTATGAGAGTTGTCAAGACCTATGAGAAGTATACCGTCAAGGCTGCCATAAAGGGCAGCGACGAGGACGCTATCAAGGGTCTGCTCGTTCATCCGCTTGTCGGCGACTGGGAGAAGGCGGTCAACTGCTTCAATGAGCTTAAAGAGGCTCATAAGGAGTATCTGCCCCAGTATTTCAACAAATAATTTTCGCCGTATCTTGACAAAGTGCGAGCGTTGACGTATAATATTGAGCTGTCAATAGAATATGTCCTTATTAAGAGCGGCTGAGGGGACAGGCCCATTGAAGCCCGGCAACCTGTGTTATACAAGGTGCTAATTCCTGCGGTTTTTAACCGAAAGATAAGGTGTTTTCGCCCGCCGAGGACTCCTTCGGCGGGGTTTTTATACTGTATAAAGGACAGAGCTTCCGTTGATAATATTTTTTAGTGAGGTCACAAAAATGTCACACAGCTTTTTCACTTCCGAGTCAGTCACCGGAGGCCATCCGGACAAGATCTGCGACCAAATCTCGGACGCAGTCCTTGACGCTATCCTTGCTCAGGATCCCATGGGCAGAGTTGCCTGCGAATGCGCCTGCACCACGGGCATGATCCTCGTCATGGGCGAGATAACCACGAGCGCCAACATTGATATCCCCGCCATCGCGAGGCAGACCGTCCTCGATATCGGCTACGACGGCTCCGACAAGGGCTTCGACGGCAACACCTGCTCCGTCATCACCGCTATCGACAAGCAGTCGCCCGACATTGCCATGGGCGTCGACCGCCTCGGCGCAGGCGACCAGGGCATGATGTTCGGCTATGCCTGCAACGAGACCCCAGAGCTTATGCCGCTGCCCATTTCGCTTGCACACAAGCTCTGCGCAAAGCTCACCGAGGTCCGCAGGGACGGCACTCTCGCCTACCTCAGACCGGACGGCAAGAGCCAGGTCACCGTTGAATACGATGAGAGCGGTAAGCCCGTCAGGATAGACACCGTCGTTATCTCCTCCCAGCATTCACCCGACGTTGAGCTTGAGCAGATAAGAAAGGATATCATCGAGAAGGTCATCAAGACCACACTCCCCGCAGATATGCTCGATGAGAATACAAAATATCATATCAACCCCACCGGCAGATTCGTCACCGGCGGCCCGAACGGCGACAGCGGCGTTACCGGCCGTAAGATAATCGTCGATACATACGGCGGATATGCCCGTCACGGCGGCGGCGCATTCAGCGGCAAGGATCCCACCAAGGTCGACCGTTCCGCAGCGTACGCGGCTCGCCATGTGGCCAAGAATATCGTTGCCGCGGGTCTTGCGACCAAGTGCGAGGTCGAGCTGGCTTACGCGATAGGCGTTGAGGAGCCTGTATCTATCTTCGTCGATACCTTCGGCACCGGCGTTATCGCCGACACCGATATAGCGGCGATAGTCGGCAAGCTCTTTGACCTCAGACCGGCTTCGATAATTAAGACCCTTGACCTCAGGAGACCCATCTATCATCAGATAGCCGCCCTCGGCCATATCGGCAGGACGGATGTTGACCTCCCGTGGGAGAAGCTCGACAGGGTCGAGGATATCAAGAAAGCGGCAAATATCTGAGAAAGGAAGAAGCACAATGAAGCTATCGCTCGTTGTCCCGTGCTACAACGAAGAGAAGAATATCCCTCTCTTCTATAATGCCGTCAGGCAGGATTTCGCAGAGTCGGGCATCGACTATGAGCTGGTTTTTGTCAACGACGGCAGCAGCGACGGCACTTTTAAGGAGCTGCAGAAGCTCTGCTCGGGCGACGTGCCGATGAAGATAGTCAATTTCTCAAGGAATTTCGGCAAGGAATCGGCTATGTACGCCGGCCTGCGCGAATCCGAGGGCGACTATGTCACGATAATTGACGCAGACTTACAGCAGCGCCCGTCGATAGCGCTCGATATGGTGCGTACTCTTGAGAATGAGCCGGATTACGACTGCGTGGCGGCCTATCAGGAGCAGCGCAATGAGAATAAGCTGCTTGTGTTCTTCAAAAACTCATTTTATAAGCTGATAAATAAATTCTCCGACACGGAGTTTGTCCAAGGGGCGAGCGATTTCAGGACCTTCCGCCGCCCGATGGTCGAGGCGATACTGCGTATGGACGAATACTTCCGCTTCTCCAAGGGGCTGTTCTCATGGGTCGGCTTCAATACGAAGTTCATCCCGTATAACGCCGACGAGAGAGCCGAGGGCGAGTCGAAGTGGTCGTTCCGCAAGCTGTTCAGATATGCTCTTGATGGCATTTTCGCCTTCACCACTGCTCCGCTGCGTATAGCGACGGTCGTCGGTATGCTCGTTTCGCTCTTCTCGCTCATATACCTGATAGTCGTTATCGTCCAAAAGCTCTGCTTCGGCATCGCCGTTGAGGGCTATGCTACGATAGTTGTGCTGATACTGCTGCTCGGCGGCATTCAGCTCTGCTGCCTCGGCATAATCGGCGAGTATATCGCCCGCACCTATATCCAGACCAAGGGCAGACCCATCTATATCGCAAAGGACGTTATCAAAAACGACCGATACGGTAAAAAATAATATATGATGATCACCGCTCCGAGTGTGCAAAAGCCGCTCGGGGCGGGTTTTTAATATCTCGGCGGCGCCGCGACGTTATAAAATCCGTTTTTTGGGTGCATAATACTATTAACATCACGAATCGGAGGTAAATATATGATAAAGAAACTTGTTTCCGCTCTGCTGGCGGCGCTGCTCGTCTGCGGGCTTTTTGCCGCCTGCAACCGCAGCAATAACCCCGACACCGAGAGCGGCACGGGCGGCTCTGCGGCGAAGGTCAAGGAGATACGCTATCTCAACTTCAAGCCCGAAATCGCCGAGGTCTATGACAGGATCGCGGCCGCTTATGAAAAAAGCAGCGGCGTTAAGCTGATAGTGGAGACTGCGGCGTCGGGCACCTATGAATCCACCCTCACCGCCCGAATGGCTACCAAGGAGGCACCGACACTCTTCCAAATAAACGGCCCCATCGGCTACAGTTCGTGGAAGGAATACAGCGCCGACCTCAAGGGCACGGAGCTTTATAAGCACCTCAAGGATAAATCACTTGCAATTGCCTCTGGCGACGGCGTTTACGGCATCCCCTATGTCGTCGAGGGCTACGGAATTATCTATAATAAGAAAATAACCGACGCATATTTTGCCCTGAGCAACAGAGCGACCGATTTCAAATCCATCGACGATATCAAGGGCTTTGATTCCTTTAAAAAGCTCGTTGAGGATATGCAGGCGCACAAGGAGGAGCTGGGCATTCAGGGCGTTTTCGCCGCCACTTCGCTCAAGACGGGCGAGGATTGGCGCTGGCAGACCCACCTGATGAATATCCCCGTCACGCTCGAATTTAAGAAAAACGACGTCGATCTGACGGGCGACGGATACAAGAAAATAGACTTCATCTATTCGGATAATTTCAAAAATATTTTTGACCTCTATATCAATAATTCCACCACCGACAAAAAACAGCTCGGCACTCTCGACGTGACTTCGTCCATGGCGGAGTTCGCAATGGGCAAGTGTGCCATGGTGCAGAACGGCAACTGGGGCGCTTCGCAGATCCTCGGCGTTGCGGGCAACACCGTCAACAAGGAGAATATCAAATTCATGCCTATCTATATGGGCATCGAGGGCGAGGACGAGCTCGGTATCTGTGTTGGCACGGAGAACTTCATCTGTATCAATTCAAAGGCGAGCAAGGCGGAGCAGCAGGCCGCCGCGGATTTCCTCTATTGGCTTTTCAGCTCCGACGAGGGCAAAAAATTCGTCACCGAGGAGCTTGGCTTCATCGCCCCGTTTGACACCTTCGGCGAGAACGAGACCCCCGACGACCCGCTTGCAAAGGAGGTCATCCGCTGGATGAACAAGAGCGACGTGACCAATATCCCGTGGAATTTCACAGTATTCCCGAGCCAGACCTATAAGGACGACCTCGGCGCAGCCCTGCTCAAATACGCTCAGGGCAGCGAAAGCTGGGATCAGGTCAAGAAGCTCGCCGTTGATGAGTGGAGCTCCGAATTCGGAGGATAACGGAGTGATCTGATGCAAAAAACGCTCAAAAAATATTTCCCGCTCTTTGTGCTGCCGACCCTTGCGGCGTTTGTGATATCGTTCCTCGCCCCGTTCTTCATGGGCATCTATCTCTCGTTCACCGAGTTCAAGGTGGTGAACGAGAGCGAATGGGTCGGCTTTAAGAATTATATCCGCATTTTTACGAGCGACGAGACTTTCCTGAATTCCCTGTGGCTCACGGTTAAATTCACCTTTGTCTCCGTGATAACGGTCAATGTCATAGCTTTTGCCGTGGCGCTGCTGATGACAAGGGGGCTGCGGGGCACCAACGCCTTCAGGACGGTGTTCTTTATGCCAAACCTGATAGGCGGTATCGTGCTCGGCCATATATGGAGCCTGATAATCAACGGCGTGCTCGGCTACTTCGGCGTTGATATCACTTATGACCCGAAGTATGGCTTCTGGGGGCTGGTGATACTGATGAATTGGCAGCTCATCGGCTATATGATGATAATCTATATCGCCGGGCTGCAAAATATCCCCGACGAGCTGAGCGAGGCCGCGGCGATAGACGGCGCGACCCCGTGGCAGACCCTCACCCGCATAACCATACCGATGGTCATGCCCTCGGTGACGATATGCTCGTTTTTGACGCTGACGAATTCCTTTAAGCTCTTTGACCAAAACTTGGCGCTCAACGGCAAGTCGGCGGATACGGCGCTGCTTGCGCTCGATATTTATAAAACATTCTATGACCATACGGGCTTGAAGCTCGGGCAGTGGCACGGCATGGCGCAGGCAAAGGCGGTCATATTCTTTATTCTTGTGGCGGTCATAGCCTTCATTCAGCTCAGGGCGACCCGCAGCAGGGAGGTGGAGCAATGACGGGCGCAAAGCGTATAAGACAGGGGCTTGCATATATCATCCTTGTTTTCCTTGCCTTTGTTTTCTTAGCCCCGATATTCATCATCGTGATGAATTCGTTCAAGGGCAATTTCTATATTTCGGATGCTCCGTTTACCCTGCCGAGGGGCGAGACCTTTGCGGGCTTCGATAACTTCGTCAAGGGCTTCACGCAGTCTGATTTCATGCGTTCGTTCGGCAATTCGGCTTTCATCACCGTCTTTGCCGTGGCGGGGATAGTGCTGCTGACCTCGATGACGGCGTGGTATATCGTCAGGGTCAAGAATAAGCTGACCTCGGCGCTCTATTATCTCTTTATTTTCAGCATGATAGTGCCGTTTCAGATGGTCATGTATACGATGACCTATTTTGCCTTTGAGCTGAGGCTCAATAACCCGATAGGCATAGTTTTTATCTATCTCGGCTTCGGGGCGGGGCTGTCGGTCTTTATGTTCTGCGGTTTCATTAAGAGCATACCGAATGAGATCGAGGAGGCGGCGACCATTGACGGCTGTTCCCCTCTGCAAACCTTCTTTCTGATAGTATTCCCGATACTAAAGCCCACGGCGATAACCGTTGCGATACTCAACGCCATGTGGGTGTGGAATGACTATCTGCTGCCCTATCTCGTGCTCGGCTCGGGCAGCAGCAAGACCTTGCCGGTCGCCGTCCAGATGGCGCTGACCGGCGGCTACGGCAACAAGGATATGGGCGCACTCATGGCGATGCTCGTGCTCTCAATATTGCCGATAATCATTTTTTATCTTTTCTGTCAGAAATATATTATTAAAGGCGTGGTGGCAGGCGCAGTTAAGGGATAAGAGGTATCGTTTATGGCGGCAATCGTATTCAAAGACGTTGTTAAATCCTTTGATAACGGCAAGGTGACGGTCATACCCGACCTGTCGTTTGAGATAAAGGATAAGGAATTCGTAGTGCTCGTCGGCCCGTCCGGCTGCGGCAAATCCACAACGCTCCGCATGATAGCGGGGCTTGAGGAGATAACCTCGGGCGAGCTGTATATCGACGAGCGCAGGGTGAACGACGTCGCCCCCAAGGACAGGGACATCGCAATGGTTTTTCAGAGCTATGCGCTCTACCCGCACATGACGGTCTATAAGAATATGGCGTTTGCGCTGAAGCTCAAAAAGCTGCCTAAAAGGGAGATAGACGAGAAGGTGCGCTGGGCTGCGGATATCCTCGATATCACGCCTTACCTCGACCGCAGACCCCGCGCCCTCTCGGGCGGGCAGAGGCAGCGAGTGGCTCTCGGCAGAGCTATGGTGAGAAATCCCAAGGTGTTCCTGCTCGACGAGCCGCTCTCTAACCTTGACGCAAAGCTCCGCACTCAGATGAGGAGCCAGATAACACTGCTGCATAAGCAGCTCCAGACCACCTTTGTATACGTTACCCACGATCAGACCGAGGCCATGACCATGGCGGACAGGATAGTGGTGATGGACAAGGGCGTTATCAGGCAGTATGACACGCCGAAGAAGCTCTATGACGAGCCTGCGGACATCTTTGTGGCGGGCTTTATCGGCTCGCCGCAGATGAATTTCATCGACGCCGTGATATCGGCGGGGGAGAGCGGGCTTGAGGCGAGATTCGGCGGGGTCAGCCTCACAGTGCCGGCGGAGAAGCGTTCGGCGCTCGCTTCCTACATCGGTAAGCAGGTCATCCTCGGGGTCAGACCCGAGCATATAAGAGAGCTGCAAAAGGGTGAGGATGAGGGCGGCAAATGCGTCGTCACCGTCAAAGCGGAGCTTGCCGAGCTGCTCGGCAGCGAAATGAATATATATTTTGAACTGGACGGCAAGCGGCATATCGCCCGCATCGCTTCGGAGCTTGCCTCGGTCGGCGGCGGGGAAACGAAGCTCGTTATCGAGAGTGGGCTGACGCATTTCTTTGATAAGGAGACCACTTTGGCGATAGGAGCAAAAAAATGAGGAGCAGCGGAATACTTCTGCACATCACCTCGTTGCCGTCCCCCTACGGCATCGGCTCTCTCGGCAAGGCGGCGTATGAATTCGTCGATTTCCTGCGCTCGGCGGGTCAGAAATATTGGCAGATACTGCCGCTGAACCCCACGGGCTTCGGCAATTCGCCCTATCAGTCGTTCTCCGCCTTTGCGGGCAACCCTTATCTGATCGACCTTGACCTGCTTGCCGAGGACGGCCTGCTCGACAGGGCGGCATACGAGGGCGCGGAGTGGGGGAACGACCCCGAGAGCGTGGATTACGGCATACTGTATGAGAAGCGAACCGCCGTGCTGCACAGGGCATTTGAGAATTTCAAGCCGAATGAGGAGTTTGAGGCTTTCTGCGCCGAGAACGAGCATTGGCTCGAGGATTATGCGCTCTTCACGGCGATAAAAGCCTCCCTCGGCGGCAGGCCGTGGTACGATTGGCCGTCGGGGCTTAAAATGCGCGACCCGCAGGCGATGATAAGCGCCCGTTCGCTGCTCAGCGAGGAGATAATTTTCCGCAAAGCGGAGCAATTCTGGTTCTTTCGCCAGTGGGAGCGGCTGAAAAGCTATGCAAATTCAAGCGGGGTCGGCATTATCGGCGACCTGCCTATTTATGTGGCGCACGACAGCGCCGATGTGTGGGCGGAGCCGGGGCTTTTTATGCTCGACGATTCTCTCGAACCTACCCTCGTGGCGGGTGTGCCGCCCGACGGCTTCAACTCAAAGGGTCAGCTTTGGGGCAACCCCGTCTTTGACTGGGAGCATATCCGCAGCGACGGTTACCGCTGGTGGATAAGGCGCACGGCGCATTCGCTCAGGCTCTGCGACCGATTGAGGATAGATCATTTCAGGGGCTTTTCGTCCTTTTACGCCGTCCCGGGCGGCATGGAGGACGCCGTCAACGGCAGATGGTATAAGGGCGTCGGGGTTGAGCTTTTTGAGAAGATAGAAGCGGCGCTCGGCAAAATAGACATCATCGCCGAGGATCTCGGCTACATTGACGACGGCGTGATATCCTTGCTCGCCGAAACGGGCTTCCCCGGCATGAAGATATTGCAATTTGCCTTTGACAGCCGTGAGAACAGTGACTATCTGCCGCACAATTACGGCAGGAACTGCGTCGCCTATATCGGCACTCACGATAACGACACCCTTGCGGGTTGGTTCGCCTCCGCGCCGCCCGAGGACGTGCGCTTCGCAAAGGAGTATCTGCGCCTGAACGAGGCCGAGGGGCTGAACGAGGGCGTAATAAAATCCCTGCTCGCCTGCACGGCGGATACCGTTATCATCACCATGCAGGATCTGCTGTGTCTCGGCTCAGAGGCGCGGATGAATACGCCCTCAACCCTCGGCGGTAATTGGCAGTGGCGCATGGCTCGGGGAGCGGCGAACGGCGAGCTGGCGGCACGGCTTCGGCACTTGACGGAGCTTTACAGGCGGTGAATTGCAAATTTCTTTTGCATTCGCACACGAAATATGTTAGAATGATACAGAGGAGAAAAAATCCCCCTGTATCATTTTGTTATGTCGAAAAATCTGCGTTTTTTGGCGAAATAACCGATATTTTTTCCTTTTAGGTGTTGCAATAAAGTAACTTATAGGTTAAAATATATAAGATTATAATAGCAAAGCTATGGGGGTTTGAAAGATGGCTTTAAAGCTCAATCTGAATTACGTCGGCAAATACGCCGATAAAGAGAAATTCGATTCCATGCGTTCGGAGGTCTCCGCGGCGCACAAAATGCTCACCGAGGGCACGGGTCTCGGCAGTGATTTCCTCGGCTGGCTCGACCTGCCCGTTAATTACGATAAGGACGAATTCCGCCGAATCAAAGAGAGCGCAGAGAAGATAAAGAAGGATTCCGAGGTGCTCGTAGTGCTCGGTATCGGCGGCTCCTACCTCGGCGCGAGAGCGGTTATCGAATTCATCAAGTCAAATAATTACAATCTCCTTAAAAAGGACACGCCCGATATCTATTTTGGCGGCAACACCATCAGCTCGAGCGCCGTTGCGGAGCTTATGCAGCTCATCGACGGCAGAGATTTCTCGATAAACGTCATTTCAAAGTCCGGCACCACCACCGAGCCTGCCATCGCTTTCCGTATCTTCAAGGAAATCCTTGAGAAGAAATACGGCAAAGAAGAGGCGGCTAAGAGGATATATGTCACCACCGACAGGCAGAAGGGCGCTCTCAAGGCGCTTGCCGATGCCGAGGGATACGAGACCTTCGTAGTTCCCGATGATGTCGGCGGCAGATATTCGGTGCTCACCGCAGTCGGCCTGCTGCCGATAGCTGTTGCGGGCATTGATATCGACGCTCTCATGCAGGGCGCGGCGGACGCCAGAGAGGCTTATGCCTCCGACGATCTCGACAACAACGACTGCTACAGATACGCTGCGGTCAGGAATATGCTCTACCGTGACGGCAAGGCTATTGAGATGCTCGCTGCATACGAGCCCTCGATGACCCTGTGGTGCGAGTGGTTCAAGCAGCTCTTCGGCGAGAGCGAGGGCAAGGACGGCAAGGGTCTGTTCCCCGCCTCCGCAATCTTCTCGACCGACCTGCACTCTCTCGGCCAGTATATCCAGCAGGGCGAGCGCTGCCTGTTTGAGACGGTGCTTTGGGTCAAGGAGCCCAAGACCGACGTCGAGATAGGCTTTGAAGAGGCGAACGGCGACGGCCTCAACTTCGTTGCGGGCAAGACAGTCCACTATGTCAACCGCAAGGCTTTTGAGGGCACGGTGCTCGCGCACACCGACGGCGATGTGCCCAACATTATCCTTGAGCTTGATAAACAGGATGAATATAACCTCGGTTATATGATATATTTCTTTGAGAAGGCGTGCGGCCTCTCGGGCTACCTGCTCGGGGTCAATCCCTTCGACCAGCCCGGCGTCGAGAGCTACAAAAAGAATATGTTTGCGCTTCTCGGCAAGCCCGGCTACGAGGCCGCGAAAGCGGCTCTTGAGGCAAGGCTCAACTGAAATTCAGAATTCTTTAGGAGGAACAAAAATGATCTATCTTATTCTCGGCAACAAAGGCTCAGGCAAGACCAAGAGGCTCATCGACCTTGTTAACGCAGCGGTTGAGAAGTCCAACGGCAACGTAGTCTGCATCGAAAAGGAAAGGCTCCTTACCTACAATGTCAACTACCGTGCAAGGCTCGTTGAGACCGACCACTACGGCATCAGCGGCTACGATGCGTTCTACGGCTTCCTCAGCGGCATAATCGCAGGCGACCACGACATAACCGACGTCCTCGTTGACGCTACCCTCAAGATCGGCGGCAAGGATTACGAGGCTCTCACTTGCTTCCTTGAGAAGGTCGCAAAGCTCAGCAAGATCGCTGAGCAGGATTTCACCTTCACCATTTCGGCAGATGAAGCAGAGCTTCCGGCGAAAATATTTGAGTTCTGCGAAAAAATCTGAATATTTTAGTTGACAAATCATGCAGATAACTATATAATATTTGGTGCATGATTTTAGGTGCAAATTATGATTTTGGATTTAGAGTCTGTTTTTAATACCGAAGGGTTGGTTAAGGACTTCGATTTTGAGCTTGACCTGTCTCAGGAGGAGTTCAGCGGAGTGAAGCCTTTTACAACACCCGTTCGGGTCAGCGGTAGCGTTGGCAACCATACCGGCGTGGTCGAGCTGAACGCAGTGGCCGATCCGGTGCTCGAGCTTAATTGCGACCGCTGCGCCAAGCCCATCACCGTCCCGCTTCAGATCAAGATATTCCACACACTTGTCACTCATCTGAATGACGAGACCAACGACGAGCTGCTGCTCATCAACGAGCTTCGCTTCGATGTGGGCGCATTGGTGACGGAGGATATCTTCCTCGAGCTTCCCGCAAAGTTCCTTTGCAGCGAAGATTGCAAGGGCGTTTGCCCCAAGTGCGGCAAAGACCTCAACACAGGTTCATGCAGCTGCTCCAAAGAGACGGATCCCCGCCTTGATGTACTTAAGCAGCTTCTGGATAATTAAATCAAAAACCTAATCGGTTTTATAAAAGCACAAAGTTAAGGAGGTGCTCAAAGATGGCAGTCCCCAAGAGAAGAGTTTCCAAGGCAAGAAGAGATAAGAGACGCTCCAACGTCTGGAAAATGTCTGCTCCCCAGCTTGAGAAGTGCTCAAACTGCGGCGCATACAAGAGATCACACAGACTTTGCCCCGAATGTGGCTATTATAACGGCAAGCAGGTAGTTGTTAAGGAAGCATAAGTCAAAATAAAGCGGCAGAGATTTTTAACTCTGCCTTTTATTTTTTTAAAACGAGACCGGCCGAAGGAGTTTTGCTCTTTCGACCGGTGTATTTTTTTATTTGATTATCTCCGCAGTCCATGAGAATTCAAAGCTGCCGCCCATGTCGAGGCGCTGAATCCCTCTCTTCTTTGAGATATCGTCCTTGACCTCGCGACCGTCGTTCACGCCGTACCAAGGCTCGAGGCAGACATAGGGTGCGCCGGGCTTAGCCCAGATGCCAAGGAACGGGCAGTCGCCAAAGGTGAATTCTATCTCGTTATCGCCTTTTATCCTCAGCTTCTTTGACTTGATGCCCGAGAGGATGAGGGCGTCCGCCTTGAAGATATCCTCGGTTATCACTATGTCGCGGCTGTTCTCGATGAGCGGGAATCTCTTGTCGATTATCAGATTGTCGCTGTCGATGCGCTCGGTTTCGAGCGTTTCGGGCTGCTCAAATTCGATAACGTCACCCACCTTGCAGTTGAAGCCGGGATGCGCGCCGATCGAGAAATACATTTCGCCGCTCGTTTTATTAATGACCGTCATGGTGTTGACGAGCGACTTGCCCTTCAGCTCAAAAGCGACCAAAAGCTCGAATTCAAACGGATAGCTTTTCAGCGTGTTTTCGTCGCTCTCAAGGCTGAATATCGCCTTTGCGCCCGAGCATTCCTTGACATTGAACGGCAGTTTGCGGGCAAGGCCATGCTTCGGCATGGTGTATTTGACGCCGTTGTAATAATAGGTGTCGTTGATGAGCTGGCCGATTATCGGGAAGAGCACGGGAGCCTGACCGTACCAGATCTCGGTGCGGCCGTACCAAATATACTCCTTGCCGTTCTCCTTTGAGATGAGCGAATGGAGCTGAGCGCCCATATCGTCTATCTCGCAGGTGAGGAATTCATTCTCTATCTTGTGAAGCATGGTGATTCTCCTATCTGTCCGTTAGATTTCTTATCCATTTCTTGCTCTTGAAGCGGATAAGGCTGAGTATTATCTTGGGTATATCCTCGCACATATACATGGCGATTATCAGGTAAACGAAATCGACCTTTGCCACGAGGCCGAGGTAACAGACGACCGGCACGCCGATGAGGTAGAGCGACAGGCAGTCGTAAAGTATGCCTATTTTGGTGTCGCCGCCCGCCCTGAATGTGCCGACTATCAGGGTGTAGGGAATGTTTCTGAACGGCAGCCAGCAGCAATAGATGAGTATCAGCTTGCTTGCAAGGTCAAATGCGCCCTGCGTTTCGATATCGAGCAGGCTGAGCAGCGGCACACGCACGCTTGCCAGCACCGCGCCGGTGAATACGCCTATCAGCGGCGTCATTATGAGGAAGCGCTTCGCAAGGCGGTATGCGTCCTCCTCGCGCCCCTCGCCGATGGTCTTGCCCGTCATTATCGAGCAGGCGTGGCAAATGCCGACAAAGAATACGAAAGCTATCTGCTCGATAGAGCTGAATATCGTGTAGCCGGCGTAGGCTTCACTGCCCTGGCGCGCGAATACCATTGAATAGATATTTGTGCCTATCGCCCAGATGCCCTCGTTGAATACTACGGGCAGGCAGGTGACGGAGAAGCGGCGCACAAATGCGCCCGTGAGGCGGAAAAATTCGGTCGGCGGGGCTTTGAATACCTGCTTTGCCGTGTTGATATATATAATAAGTATGAGCGACTGCACGGCGGCGGAGATGAGCGTTGCCGCGGCGGCGCCGCTGATACCCATCACGGGGAAGCCGAGCTTGCCGTTTATCAAGATGTAGTTCAGCGCCGTGTTGACCGCAACGGCGGCTATCGAGGAATAGAGCGGTGGATTGACCTTCTCCGTGGCCCTGAGCACGACGCAGGTTATCTGGTTAAATGAGCTGAAAAGCCCCATGAACGCAACTATCTTCATGTATTTGCGGGCCTCGGCTATAACGGGAGCTTCGTTTGAGAATACCCTGATGAGCTGGTCGGGGAAGAAGAACATCGCCGCAAAGGCGACGAGCGCAACTCCCGAGCCGAATATCAGCGCCACGCCGTAGGAGCTGCGGATATGTTTCTCCTCTTTAGCACCCCAAAACTGTGATATCAGCGCCGCCGAGCCGGAGGATATGCCGAAATAAAAAAGATTCATCAGGAATATCCAGCGTGACGAAACGCCGACCGCCGAGACAATGACATTGCCAAGCGGCGTGACCATGGCGGTGTCAACAAGCTGAGCGCAGGAGACAAGCAGCTGCTGCATCGCTATCGGCAAGGCGAGCTTCGCCATGTTCTTAAAAAAGTGTTTGTTGTTCATTTTCTCTTTCTCCAAAGCAATAGTAACATAATTCTATTTCATTCGGGCGCAAAAGTCAACGATAATATTAAACATTTATAAATAAAGGAACATTACTATTGATTTTTGTCGCTCCCTGCGGTATACTCATGTAGACAGCAACTAAATTTTGCAATAATTGCGGAAGGATCTGTAACAATGGAAAAATACAACGAGTTCGCGGGCGTATATACTCTGCTTCTCACTCCCTTTAATCTTGACAGGAGCATCGACTACAGAGGATATGAGGAATATGTCGACTGGCAGTCCTCCTTCAAGCCTCAGCATCTGTTTGCCGTCTGCGGCTCATCGGAGATGTCAGCCCTCACTCCCGAGGAGAGAGTGAAGTGCGCCGGTCTTGCGGTCAAGAATTCAAACGGCGTGCCCGTTTTTGCCACCGCCAACCTTGCCGAGAGCTTCGACGATCAGATCGAAGAGATGAAGCGCATGGAGGCTAAGGGCGTGAGCGGCCATGTCTTTGTCACCAAGGGTATGTGCGACAGGCACGGCGAGCTTTATGATTATCTCACTTCTCTTGCCGCGCATACGGAGCTGCCGATTGTTCTGTATGAATATCCCGGTCTCCAGCCCTGCCATATGGACGCCAAGACCTACGGCGAGCTTGTCAAGACGGGCAAATTCAAGGGCATCAAGGATACCACCTGCACAATGCCGCTCATCGAATCCAAGATAGCGGTGCAGGGCGATTCAAACGTCCTTCAGGCAAATATTCCGCTGCTCTACGATTCATGGCTCAAGGGCGCAAGAGGCGTTGTCGCCACTCCGACCTCATGCGGCGCGGGTCTCTTTGTCAAGATGTGGGATGAATTCGTCAAAGGTGATCTCGAAGCGGCAAGGCGCACCCATCAGCATATAATCCTGCTTGATAACGCCATCGACGCCGACTTCAACGCCAGCGCAAAATACCTTGTTAAGCTCCAGGGCGTTAACATCAATTGGTATACCAGAGGCAGCCACAACCTCAGCGACGCCCGCATGAGATCCATCGAGGTGTTCCACGATTGGGCCGTGAGCGAAGGTCTGCTCAAATAATTCTTTAACTTTCGGGGGGATATATGAAAAAGCTCAGTGCCGATGTGTGTGCGGTAACGCACGCAGGCAGGGTAAGACGGGAAAACGAAGATAACTACAGCCTCAACGGCAGGATGACTACGACCGATCTGCGCAAAGGCTCGGCCTATGTGCAGCATATGACGGAGCCGTTTCATCTCTCCGTTTGCGACGGTATGGGCGGCGAGAGCTACGGCGAGCTTGCCTCGGGCATAGCTGTCGAGACCATAGCCGCTCACGCGTCCCGTATTTACGACTCGGGCGAGGATTTCAGCTTCGCCGTCTCCAACTGCCTGGACGATGCGAATACCCGCATATGCCGTAAAATAACCGAAAAGGGCAAGCGGATGGGCACCACTCTTGCGGCTATCTACGCCGTCAAGGGCAGCATCATCTGCGTCAACATAGGCGATACCCGCATTTATCACTACTCAAAGGGCGTGCTTGATCAGATCAGCTTTGATCACACCCACGCTCAGACGATCGTCGACGCGGGGCAGGTGTCGCAGGATAATATGAGCCGCATTCCCGATGCGAAGCGCTTGACCCGCCACCTCGGAGTTTTCCCCGAGGAGTCGAATCTTTCGCCCAACATCAGCGTTATCAACGACGTTGACAACGGCGATATAATCATGCTTTGCAGCGACGGCTTGACGGATTACCTGACCGACGACGATATCACGGGCGTGCTCTCGACGAGCGACAGCCCGCAGGACGCCGCAGGCAAGCTCGTCAGAATGGCGCTCGAGCGCGGCGGCAAGGATAATGTCACCATCATCACTGCGTTTATTCAGGCGGAGGAGACTGCGATATTCGCCACGAGAGCGGCCGCAATGGTCGGCGATACCGACGCGGACTACGAAGAGGAATACCGCAACAGCTACGGCTCAAATCAGGCCGAGGGCGAGGAAGCGACCTCACCGTATGCCAACGCCGATGCGAGGGCTTATATCAAGCCGACGGATAAGGCGAAAGTGCTCAAAATCGCGGGCATAGTCGCGGCCGTGGCGCTTGTCTTGGTTGCGGCGGCGCTAGTCATCAAAACAGTCGTCAAGGGCAAGAATGAGCAGGAGACGACATTCCCGCTCATCACCGAGGAGATTAGGACTTATACCTACCCCTCGACCGCCCCGATAGATATCTGGAGCGAGCTGCCGACCGAGGAGAGCACCTCTCAGACGGAGCCTAAGATCGAGCGCAGCACTCGGAGGCACACGACTACCAGACGCGCAAACCGCACCACGACCACCCGCAGGCATACAAATCCCGCAACAAAGCCGACGATGGCGCCGCATTCGACCGCCCCCGTGACCGAGGCAACCACCGCCGCTCATACCGAGCCTGTAACTCAGCCCGCAACGGAGCCGGTGACCAAGCCGAGCGAAGCGCATGTTTCGGAAAGCCAGCAGGTTACCGAGCAGCCGGTAACTCCCAATAACCCCGCTCAGAACCCGCCGGAGCAGTAAAATAATCAATCCCGAGGACTCATATGAGCCTTCGGGATTTTTTTGCGGTCGAAACGGTATGTTATATGATTTAATGCGGCGAGATTAAGCATCAGTCAAGTCGGTTCCCTCTGACAAGGGTAAGCACATTTTTTCGGCAACAAATTATTGCTGAACCGCAATTATTCCATGGGTGCCGTCTCCTACACGGTGATGAAGCGTTTGCTGACGGCAAACGTGAAGCAGAAACCTGACGGTTTCTGTGAAGCACTCGCTGTGCTCGCGTGAAGCGAAGCGCCCGTACCTCTCCGTGCGGCGAAGCCGCGCTTCATAGGGCGAAGCCCTGCTTCATTTTTCATGTACCGCAAGGTGCGCTTCATTGAAAAAAGCACTTCCGAAGAAGTGCTTTTTTCTGGCTTTGAACCGAATGATTGATACAAGGTGCATTCTGGCACTGGCAGGTGCGCTTTATAGCCTTTTTGTAATATCAAATCTATATATATTATCTCGTTTTTCAGACGCGATATTGATGTATTTCCCGATATTTTTTATAAATTCCTCCCACCCAATTAATGAGCAATAAGAATCATAATCCCTATCGAATATACCGGGATTTGGATTTTTCTTGTACTGTGGTTTAACATTCATCATGTTTTTTCTAAACAGATTGTCCACATTGTTAACGGATACCGTTCCAGATGGTTGAATATTTATAAGCAAGTCAGCAGCCTCCGGCGTATACACTGCTACAAGACCATTTGTACGATTTCCTTCTCTGCTTTCAAGGGAGTATCTGATTTCATCATACATCCAATCGTCGTAGTTCCCCATCCAGTTCTTTTTGTGATTAACCGCTGATGGCGTTAATAGAACAATAGTAACGCTGGATCTACGAAGCTTTCCATATAAATATTGCTTTATTGTAACGTCTGACATTCGAGAACGATCCACATCCTCAGAATAATCAATAGTATCACTATACTTGTCAAAAAGCCCTGATAAGTATTCCTTATACCTGTTTCCATCGCTAAAACGGAATGAAATAAAAACATTCTTTGCCATGGTCAAGCCCTCACTGTGGTGCTTTGTTACTCAAAGCGTCCTCTATTAAATCCTCAATATTGTCTGAAATATCATCGTAAACGTATTTGCTTGTCTGATAATTTGAATCAAAGCAAGTTACATACTTAGACAGCCTTTCGCCATCATTGGTATATACAGAATAAAACGGATTTGCGCCCTTGTCCGTTTGGTTCCCGCCTTCATCTTTTAGCTTGTGGATATAAATCCCCACAATTCCCTTATTAAGCTCATATGCCTTTTCGATTTCGTATTTTACCCATTTGCGTGTAGAAGTGGTTTTGCCAATTAAAACGACAATACAGGATCTTTTAGCCATCTGGTCATCAATCCAAGTCTTAATCTCTTTGTCGCTCTTATTTTTCACTTCTTCCCAATCATTGTCCGAAAAAGTTGATGAGTCACTGACTTTGCCCATATTCCGAACTTGAGAGGCTCTCCATGCGTCCTTCCCATATTCAAAGCTGAAAAACACTTGTCGTTTTGCCATTGTTCTTTCCTCCTTAGTTTTGCTGTTTTTTTATTACATCCATGACGAGTGTAACAACACTATCAATATCTGTTTCTGTCTCCAATCTTCCAATAACGTCAGAAAGGTAAGGATAGTCTGATATATTGCATTTCACCTCGTCACTGATGACTTTTGCGGCGTATCCGGTACTACCAATCGGGATTATAAGATTACCTTTAGCCTTAGCTATTTCAAATTCCTGAATGCAGCCATCAGCTACAACTGTACTTTCGGTAGCGGCATCATATTTATTTCCAAACAAGAAAACCGAAATGCCTGTCTCATCAATAATGCTTTCACGATACTCTTTCCAGCGCTTTGCCCTTTCATCGGGATCAGGAATGTTTTGCGGGAATGGTCTTAGGCATAAATGCTCATCGATATGTCTATACTTTTCATTGTAGATAATATCAAGCGCACCATTTATTATAGCAGACCCCAATCCAAGTCCAAATCCGGATGTTATGCGGCATTCCTCATGTACCAAAGCACCGGCAAGCTTTTTTGCCAACGTTTCCGCCTGTTGTTCATTCCATGGAGCAGTGTACTCATAGGCACTTCCGGAGATAAACACATTATACAGTTTTGATACTCTTTCAATCTCACGGAGAATGTCCGTTATCTCATCATAAGAATCTACAAAAACCGTTTGAATACCATAATTTCGCAGATTTTCTTCTTGCATGTCCTGTCTTGCTTTGCAATACCCGTATTCTTCCGGATCGCTGAATTCGTTTTCCTGAACCCGCTTAAAGAAGCAATAATGATTTGGGACATTCTCGCCAAGAAGAGAGTGAATTTGGCCCAATATATAGTCCAAATTAGGGTCTTCAAAGCTGAACCCGATAAATAGGAATACTTTTGAAACCAAATCGCCTTTTAATGCTGTGCGAAACAAGGGACGGTGATGTTCATAAAGCTCATAGTCCTCTTTAGTTAAGACTGCATTTGTAGGGTGATTAACATCACCGTGCATTTTATATACGATTGCATCTCTATCCCGCTTCATGTTTGAGAGCTGGTCAGATTCCGATTTGACATCAGGATTCCTATTTGCTTCTCGAATACCTTTTTCTAACAACTCATCATAGTTCGTTGTCCAATATGTAAATATTGGTAATCGTGAAATAATCCGAATGTTTTCATTTATTAGAGCATCCACAGAAAAAGCATCAAGGATTGCTTGGTTTATTCCTGCTCGCGTTCTCCTTTGGTTTTTATAGAACTGAGCAACAGAAAGCATATCTGTTTCTTTATCAACATCCAATCCAATATCAGAAGCCAACGGGCGAAGCAAACCTTTCCAATCTACAAAGCCAGAAGGCCGTGATAGTCCTGCGCCGCCAAAAATGGCAGCATTACCTTCGCGTATAGCTTTCGCATATTCTCTGATCAACTCTTCTTTTCTAACAGCCATATTGATACTCCTCAAAAGCGATTAATGGATATTCAGATTATTATTTCTTCCTATACCCATCCTTCGATTTGGAAAGCGGGCCATCCATATACTTTTTGCCACACTTGGCGAAGCACTCATACGCATCAGATGCGGTTCCGATGATTGCTCGTGTTTCCGCGTCTTTCATGTCGAGGTATGTGGCTTGTCCTTTGTAGTCGGAAACAAACCAATAACGAGAGAAAGAGTCTCCGAAATCCTCAACATATCGAGCTATGCCCTTGAGCTTCGGCATCGTATCGGCCAAATGAAGCCCGTGCGGATCAACAACGGCCGGCATTTCTCTATCTCCAACCTTTTCAAAGAAAATAAAGTCGGGATGCAGGACCTTACGATCATCGCCCAAACGATATGGAATACGCAATGATTGTCCTGTCGTCTTGCCGACCGGATTGCGGTACCAGCAGATAACCTCCGGCTTTCTCAATTCATGCATAACGACGGCATCTTCAGAATCATAAAGATTGAACCACGCCATATGTGTTTTCGGATCATTAACGACGTGCTTGGGATACTTTTTGCCACCGGAATCCTGGGTGTCCGCTACCGGCTTATCAAGGAATACCGTATGCGGGATGCCATGTTTGCTCATACCGGAGGAGAATTGATTTCTTACGCTGGTGGGATACTTTGCAATCACCGGATCGTACTCTTCTGTCAGCTTTTCCAACTTGGTTCTGGCGCTTTGTTTCACGGCCTCAACAATTTCTGGAACGGCAGCAGCGGCGGCAATTTCCACATTAATATCAAGCGGTTCTATGCCGAGCAATATCTGCTGACGGAAAAATGCGTTTGTTACACTTGGGGAAAGAGTAACATCGCTGCGTCTACGCGCATTGGCAATTGCATAAGAATCTGCGTCATCTTCATAAACCTTAGTCTTCGCTGAAGCTGCGTCCAAGTATTTTAGCTCAACTTGCGTTGATTTTGCATGGAGAACCGTGTTTCGAGCAGCTTCAAATTTGTCATTGAAGGTAACTATACTTTCATTCAAAGCCCGGAGCATGGCATCAATGGCTTTTTCAAGTTCGCCAGGAGCATCCGATTCCGCTTCTGTAGTCGGTTTATGCGGCGCTGTAGGAGCGACAGCCGGTACGCCTGCGGCAGGGGCTTTTGCTTCTGTTGCTTCACTGCCTGTTTTTGGCGAGGAACCATCTTCGGTCTTCTCAGGAACAATCGGAGTTCCTGTGTTTTCAGCATTGACCGGTGTAGTTCCAGATTCTTCTTCGGTTTCTTGTGGAATAGATTCTGCGCCGATATCATTTTCCTCAAGCATACCCGCATAGGAAATGACACCATCAATGTAATTCGATGTTGAGTGTGCTCGTTCACGTGAAGCAATACCGGTGAATACATCGTCAATGCCAAAGGTGGGGTCCCATTCGACATTTACTGGCTTCGTTACAATCTCGCGTCCGGATTCTCTAGAAACACCGCTGTAATCATCGTTGCCTTCTTCGGTCAGATACTTCACGACTTTTTCCAACGTAGCGGGATCAAAGTATGGCAAAAAACAACTAACAGAATTGAGGAGTTCAATATTCACGCTTTCCGCAAGCGGAGTACGCACCATTCGGCCAATAAGCTGTGCGATATAGGTATCATCCTGATGCGGGCGCATAGAGAAAATGACCTCAGCACGCGGGCAATCCCAACCAGTGCTGATAGCTTCCTTTGCAAAAAGAACACGAATATCGCTTTTACGCTGCACATCCTGCGGCTCAACACACGGCACCTCATATGGAGCAAGATGCATATCGCCCTCACCGCTGATAACATGTGCAAAAGCTGTAGAGCGGTCCAATGACGGGATCTTTTCGTAAATTTCAGAGCAAATTTGCCGAATCTTATCCTGAGATATCTTATTAGGCACCTGAACGACCATTAACGGTCTCACCATAGGTGCATCGTTTTGTTCGCAATACATCTGCCATAGTGCCGTCGACTGCACGAACGTTTTACAAGCATCATTAAGATAAATGTTATAAACTGCTGCACCTTCAGTAGGAGCTTGCAATACAATTTTGTCCTTCAGCAAACCGCTGGCTTGAACATCAGCAGGACTAACTTTTACGACAGGATAAGGGATACGCTCTGAACGCCCTTCCATTGCAGCGGTAAAGCGCTTCGGTGTTGCAGAGATACCGACAACCACAGGAATCGGGCATTTCCCATCATCTCCATCGATGATCCTGCTTGTGATTGTTTCACCGGCAGTATCTTTTTTGTCCGCGCTGCCCAAACCTTTATGTGCTTCGTCATAGAGCATATAAAGATGGACAGAGCTATCATTTACCGTGCGGCGCAGCAACTGCCAAAAGGTCGGAATTTCCCCGCCTTTTGTGAGCAGACCAGAGCTGGACAGCTTCTGACGGTTTAAAAAGTATATATGTCCCGGTTCCAGCTCGTCATGATCACCGGTGAAAGTGTTCTCAATGGTTTCGATCAGCGTGGGGTCCAGATCTGTGGCCTCACGGAATTTATAAATCGTCTGCTCATTCAAAGACGGGCTGTCGGAAACCCACAATACGGTAGCAAACGGATCACGCTCAATACCCCATTCGGGGTTGCCGTTAAAGATCGCTTCCACAGCAGCAGCCACCATGATGGTTTTACCGGAGCCGGTAGGAGACGCCAAGCAGCACGATGTAGGATCACCGTCCCGATAGTATGCATCGCGGGCCTTCAGCATTCTATCAAGTAATGCCTTTGTCGCAGTTACCTGAAAATCCTTTAATTCAAATTTCATACGTTTTTCTCCTTATCCAATGGCGTTGATTTCAAAGGAGCGAAGATAGCTTTCATACAATTGCATTACTCTGCACCCCGGTAATTCTGCACATAAGCTACGATAACGCTCTGCTGCATCCGTCACAATAAACACGGTTTTTATTTCCTTATTCTCCGAAACAGCATCAACAAAGCGCGTCGTATAGCGTGGATCGAAGAGTACAGCATAGGTTTCTCCGATCACATACCCCTTCTGGCGTTGAAGAATCTCTCCTTTACATCCTCCGGCCAGCCACAGGATCGGAGCAATACGGTCGAAAGCCAGATCTGCGCTTACTACAGAAGGCTCCAAGTATTCAAGGTCAAAGAAGATGGCATTTTCCTCGAATCCGTCAGACATCTTATGGTCAGCTAATTCTGGATAGAAAGGCTTTTTGACCTTTTCAAACAGCTTTTTCCGCTTTTTCTTTCCTGTTTCGGGATCGTTTACCTCACCTTCATACTCTCGATATGTTTCAATAGGACAGCCATAATCCCCTTTCAAAGGTTTCCCTTTGATATCTCGACCTTTTATAGCGCATACGGTACGTGGCCATGTGACATATCGTGCAATGCCAATCTTTTCCCATTTTTCATCAGTTGGACGCAAGCCCTTTTCGGTCATACTCTTTTCTTCTTCTATTGAAACCTCGTTGTTAGTTACTAAGACGCATTTTCTTTGCCCGTTATCCTCCGCATTAAGGAGATTGATCGCATGAAGCGTAGTACCTGAACCAGCAAAGAAATCAACAATAAGGGCATTAGGCTTATTTCCAACAAAGAAGCGCAAAGTATCGTGTACTGCATATAACGACTTAGGGAACGTGAATTTCTGACGGCCGATTATATTGGCAATCAGTTTTGTTCCAAAATATGTCGCATCGTGTGAACTGATTGACCACTGTGTCCCCGGTATGTATTTTGCGTCGGAAGCATCCGTGTTCAGTATTACCGTCCCGTTTTTTTTCTCTCTCCCGATTATTTGAATCTCGCCATTTTCAATTCGCTTTCTCATGCCGGTTTGAATGTATGTAATACGTACACCGCGGGCAGTAATCTTATTACCAAACTTGATATAACCTTTTTTGTATAGCTGCTTAAAAAGTGATGGTTGACACGACCAGCACCCTTCGCTACCGTCTAAATGAATTGGCCATACTGCAATCCAATTGTTCGGTGCCTTTTCATTACGGTAATCCTTCTCTAAAGGAAGCGGATCTCCTACACCTTTATAAACGCCATTCTGATCGAAATAGACAGGGTAAAAACATCCGGGAGAATAGGCTCTTCTTCCACTATTTCCGCCCCTTAACATACGGCCCCACTGAAATCCTTCAGTTTCCTTGCTACTTTCAACTTTAAGATTTCCCAACCACTGTGAATCCAGCATTAGTTTTTCCGGACCACAACTTCCGAGCATAACGAAATAAAGGTATTCATTTGTCCTTGAAAACTGTAGAGCCCGAGCGTTCCCATTATTGCTAATTATTGAGCTAACCATCTGTATTCTGGCCTCGGGGAACAATTGCTCCAATAATAGTCCAAGACGCAAGTATTCCTTTTCATCAATCGTTACAATAAGAACGGAATCCTTGGGGTTCAGTAACTTCTTTGCAAGTCTCAGACGATCCTCCATGAATGTCAGCCACTTGGAATGCCGATACTTATCGTCTTTGCCTACGTAGTTATTATTATATTTCCAGTCTGTTGCGCCGGTGTTGTATGGAGGGTCTATATAAATACAGTCCACCTGCCCCTGATAAGCATATACCAAGGTCTGAAGCGCATGATAGTTTTCTCCGTTAATGACGACGTGATATGGTTTATCACCCCCGCGCTCCACACGGCCGATTTCTTTCAGCCCTGCATAGATAGGCTTATCAAAGCGGGCTAATGCAACAATATCATCAACCGATGCTGTAACGGTTTCGCCAGTTTTTTCATTACGTAAAGTGGCTACACCTTCGGATATGGCGATAACCTTATAAACGATTTCAGAAGGGTCATCCTCGTTTTTTGTGTCCTCCATTACTCCACGAGGAGGCAGGATATTTACAATATCCCCACGAACCACGGGCTTCTTCCACATCCGAACAAATTCAGGCTTGGAGGCTTCATATACGAGGCCATATTTGCGGCCGTGAACATAGTCTTTGATATCACGTGCGAGATTCTCATCGTATTGCGCGGCGCGCTCCATCAAATCTTCAAGTCTCATTCGTGTGACACCTCCATCAATAGCCGATGATCAGCAATCCTGAAAGCGGAATGCCGAGGCGGTTACTTGCATACATAGCTTCAAAGAATTTGCAAACACGGTCGAAATCATTAAAAGCACGATACTTGTTCCGAACAGCAATACAGAGCTTATCCACAGCGACCATCGTGCACGCCTCAAAGAAGTCTTTAAGGAATTGGTAGTTCACAACGGCTCGTCCGGCTTCAACTTCAATGACATATCCCGCAGCGGATAAATAACCATCCGCTTCAAAGGCTTTTTCGATTTTTCCGTTTACGCCATACAGCACCGGAACCGCAACAAGATCATCGCTTTTCTTGCTTTTCTCGACTGCAAAGCCAAGGGCCTCCAACTCCGGACGGACTGCGGTAAGCACCTCGTCACTTTTTAGCTGATGCGTATAAGAATCAATATTGGCATCGACTGCTTCAAAAGCTTCGACAATCTGAGCAGAAACCTCGTCCAGCGGTTTGTTCTTCGGGAAGTGCATCCAGTTAATCATGCTGCTTATCCTCCGTTCCGAGATTCAGCCAGAGTTCTTCGAGGGGAGCGTAATCCACATCGTTTTTGGAACAAAACTCTTTTATGCTTTTCATGGCAGCCAGATTGGGCTTTGTCTTCCCGCTCTCCCAGCGATTAACCGTGGAAAAAGCCACGTTTATTTCTTTGGCAAACGCCTGCTGTGACAAAAAGCAACGCTGCCGTATCCGTTTCAACTCTGCTTGAAAGCTCATAATTGCATCTCCTTTGCACATCGTCCGCTGTGATATAGCAATATTATAGCACAGTTATATGAATTTTTCTACTGCCTTCGGATAATTTCCGGAGGCTTTTTTAACTTTCTTTCGTTCAAAACGGCCTGTTCTGTCCGGTGGGTAGTGGGACAAGAAAAATAATTCCCAATCCTTTAGACCAGTTAGCGATTTTTGTCAAGGTGGTACTGAGGAAATAAAATTGAAATTTTTTCGTTCAAAACCGGCACAACCCTCCAGTGGGTAGTGGGGGGAATCGTTTCAGGCAATTCGTCCGAAAGGCCTGACGGCACAGGGTTTTTGGGTAAAGGGTGACAGTCGATGACACTCTTTTCGAAAACTATTCTATAGGGCCTAAAAAACAAGCCTATAGAAAAGTTACGGATTTACCCGTCAAAGAGTGTCACCGGCGGCCGAAAAGCCTGATGGGACAAGTGTTTTCATCAGGTAGCCATGAAACGATTTATCTGCACGAAATAAAAATCACTCAAAAAAGCGGACCATTTGAGCAGCTTTTGTCCAGTGGAAAGTGAAGAACATGAAAGACGGTGATGCGTATGGTTGTGTTCCGATGACCGTAGGGCGGTCAGAATCTCTGTGACCTTCCGGGCCGGACAGCGGCGTGGGGTCACGAACGCAAAAACCATAATTCAAACGGGGTATTGTCCCAAAACTCAAGAAATGGAGGAAACATCGATGTTTCACAAGCTAATTTATCAGAAAAGGGCGGCTCTCACGGAGGCTGATGCGAGAGATTTCTCCACCAAGGATTACACCTGCGTGAAACTGCTGCTTACCAAACGGGGACGGCCCGTGGCGATCCTCGAAAGCAACGACACCAAGAACTGGCACTGGCGGGTCCAGTACGGCTTCTCCACTGTGGTCTTTCCGACCTATGCCGAGGCCATGCAGTTCAGCCGTGAACGCTTTTACGAACTGAACGGCGTGCCGCTGAACGGAGGCCGGGTATGAGGCTCGCGGACGAAACCGGCATACCTGAGACCAGATACTTTCCGGTCATCGCCATTGACGATTCGGGCCAGCAGAAGGTAGCCCTGTTCCCGGCAATGTCGTCGGATCAGTTCATCCGCTCCGGCAAGCCCTATCTGGAGGAGGTCAAGCCTCACATCTACCATCTGCACGGGAAAACGGAAACGGCGGAGATCGCCTGTCCCTGCTGCGGCAAGCAGATGGAACACTACTACAATTCACCCGCAAATGCGGCCATGTATCTGTTCCGCCACTGTCTGTAAGGAGGGCACGAAAATGAATAACGTAATGAACGACAAGCTGTTTATGACCGGCAGAGCCCATTACGGCGAGGCTTTCTGGAAGGCCATGCGTGGCAATGATGCCGCATACACCGATCTTGCCGGTGCGAAACACAATCTGACCAACACCTACCTGCTCCCGGAGAGCACAGCCACCAAGTATTCTGCGTCCCTGAAGGAACACAACCTTTTCCGCAGGATCGGCACCGTTATGAACGCTACCAAAAATGACTCCGTTATCTGGATTTCCGATAATGATTTCCAGCCTAAATGGGTGCCGGAGTACGGGACTATCCCCACCACCACTGATAGCGTTTTCCCGAAGAAGGATGTGGCTGCACACAAGCTGGCGATCATCACCGCTCTGGAAACGGATTTCATCAGCGATCTCGGTTTCGATCTGGAGCAGTACCTCGTGGTCCAGTTCTCGAAGCGTTTCGGTAAGGCCGAGGAGGACGCCTTCATCAACGGCACCGGCGGGGATCAGCCCCACGGCATTCTGACCGATGCTGAAATCGGCGTAACGGTATCCGGCGATATCGGCTTTGACGATGTGCTGGCTCTGTATTTCTCCGTGGACAAGCAGTGCCGCTCCGGCGGCGCATGGCTCATGAATGACGAAACGGCCCTGAAGCTGAAAACGCTCAAGGATCAGAACGGCCAGTATCTCTGGAATCAGAACAGCGATACTGTCCTCGGCAAGCCGGTCCATATCTCCGAATTCATGCCCACTGACGGCAAGCCCATCGCCTTCGGTGATTTCTCGTACCACACCGTCATTGACCGCATTCCGCTTTCCGTGCGTACCCTTTACGAAAAGTTCGCTATGGAGCAGAAAACCGGCTACCTCGGCGTGGAGCATCTGGACGGTATGCTGATCCGTCCGGAGGCCGTAAAGGTCCTGACCGTCAACGCTTAAACCCATCCGTCCGGGAGGGTGAGCGTCCCTTGCTCTCCCGGACCCCTTTTCGGAGGTACGTATGAACACTACACAGAAAGCCGTTATTTTACCGGCAACACACGAAACGCAGGACGGTGGTATTCTTACCTGCCTACAGTGCGGAAAAACCGTTACACAGCGGACCGGCCATAAAAAGAAATTTTGCTCGGACCGCTGCCGGATGGAATACTGGAATTCCCATCAGGATCAGGTTTTGCGAAAAGCGTACTACACGCTTGTCTGCAAAAACTACGGTCGGACCTTCCGCTCCTACGGCAACGCACACAGGAAATTCTGCTGCCGATCCTGCTACGAAGATTATAGAAAGCGAGGGAACCGCTATGATGGATAATTTTGAACGCCGGGAGATAGAGCGGATGTACTGGGACGGATACGGCCCCACGGCCATCTCCTATGAATTGGGCATATCGATCAACACGATCAAATCCTACATTCGCCGTCATCCCAGCATGAAAAAGGCATCACGCTGCCTGTATTGCGGCAAGGTGATCTCACAGACGAAGGGCCGCAAGGTCAAAAAGTTCTGCTCCGACCGATGCCGCAGCGCATATTGGAATTACAAATATCGCAAAGGAGGTAATCACGTTGGAAAAGGAAGACCGCAAGTCTGATGTATACGGGCCGGAAAATCTTATCCGCTATCATACGGCCCTGTCCTTCGTGGATCGGCTGGTGAGCGAGGGCTTTCTGCGGCCTGCAGATCAGGCTGAAATCTACACAATGATCGCCCGGAAATTCGGGATCGAATTGGACAGTATATTTGCCGCATAAGGCTTGCTATCCGGACCGTTTAGAGTGATATATACAGTACCCATACTTTGATACAACGGAGGCAGATTATGGCAAGAGAAGTAAAACAGGTCACATTCACGAAAGCGGCCATCCCCAAGCTGATGAGAGTGGCGGCATACGCACGGGTGTCCTCGGCAAAGGATGCGATGCACTACTCCCTGTCAGCGCAGGTCAGCTATTACAGCGGCCTAATCCAACAGCACCCCGGCTGGCAGTATATCGGCGTATATGCGGACGAGGCCAAGACCGGCACTAAGGATACCAGAGACGGCTTCGTCAGACTCGTATCCGATTGCAAGGCCGGGAAGGTCGATATGGTCATCACCAAATCCATATCCCGCTTTGCCCGGAATACGGTCACCCTGCTGGAAACGGTCCGAGATCTGAAAGCCCTCGGAATTGACGTCTTTTTCGAGGAGCAGAACATCCACACCGTTTCCGCTGACGGGGAATTGATGCTTTCGATCCTTGCATCCTACGCACAGGAAGAGAGCCTTTCGGCCAGCGAAAACCAGAAATGGCGTGTGCGTAAGAATTTCGAGGAGGGCAAGCCTTGGAACGGGACGCTCCTCGTCTACCGCTACCGTAAAGGCGTCTACGTCATCGAGCCAGACGAGGCCGAAACGGTCCGGCGCATTTTCCGGAAGTACCTTTCCGGCAAGGGTATCGTTTCCATCGCAAACGGCTTGAATGCGGACGGCGTGAGGACTCGGTACGAAAACGCATGGAGCAAGGGCGGCGTTTCACGCATCCTGCGCAATTACGCCTACACCGGAAACCTGCTCCTTCAGAAGACTTTCCGGGAAAACCACCTGACGAAAAAGACCGTGGTCAACGAGGGCCAGCTGCCGATGTACCACGCAGAGGGTACGCACGAGGCCATTATCAGCTTGGAGGATTATCAAGCGGTACAGGCCGAAATTGCAAAGAGGGCCAAGAAATACGCTCCTGTCGGGAAGTGCTTTACCGGCAGATACCCATTCTCCAGCCTGATCGTGTGCGCTCATTGCGGCAAGCACTACCGGCGAAAAATTACTGCCACCGGTCCGGTGTGGATTTGCAGCACCTACAATTATCAGGGCCGTGCCGCCTGTCCCTCCAAGCAGATACCGGAGCCTACACTGACGGCCATGACCGCAGATTTGGATATCGGCGATTTAACGGAAATCATAGCCGAGGACAGGAACACGCTGGTATTCCGCTTCAAAGACGGTAGAAAAGCCGTTAAACGATGGCAGGACCGCTCACGGGCCGAAAGCTGGACTCCGGAGATGAAAGAGGCCGCAAGGCAAAAAGCAATAGAAAGAAACAGGCACAATGGCTAATATCACTGTAATTCCGGCAACGAAAACGCTCCATTCCAAAATGCCGGTCAATGCCCGGAGCAGACGCAAGGTGGCCGGGTACGCTCGTGTTTCCACGGACAGCGAGGAGCAGCTCACCTCCTACGAGGCGCAGGTAGATTACTACACAAAATTCATCCGCTCAAATCCGGATTGGGAGTTCGTGGACGTGTACACGGACGAAGGAATCTCCGCAACGAACACCCGTCACAGGGACGGCTTTAATCGCATGATTGCGGATGCGCTGGCCTGGAGGATTGACCTGATCGTCACGAAATCCGTCAGCCGCTTTGCCCGAAATACCGTAGACAGCCTCACCGCCGTCCGCAAGCTGAAAGAGCACGGCACTGAGGTCTATTTCGAGAAAGAGGGTATTTACACCTTTGACAGCAAGGGCGAACTGCTGATCACTATCATGTCGAGCCTTGCCCAAGAGGAGAGCCGCTCCATTTCCGAAAACGTCACATGGGGCCAGCGCAAACGCTTTGCGGATGGAAAGGTATCGCTGCCATATAAATCCTTCCTCGTCTACCGTAAGGGACCGGACGGCTTACCGGAGATCGTGCCGGAGGAGGCGGAGATCGTCCGGGAAATCTACAAGCTGTTCATTCAGGGCAAAACGGTGAACTGGATCGCTACGCACCTTACCGCCAAGGGCATCCCCACGCCTCGTGGTAAAGAAAAATGGCAAACCAGCACCATCGAGAGCATCCTGACGAATGAGGAATACAAGGGCTCGGCGGTTTTGCAAAAGAAGTTCACGGTGGATTTCCTGTCAAAGAAAATGAAGGTCAACGAGGGCGAGGTTCCGCAGTACATCGTGGACCAGAGTCATCCGGCCATTATCGCCCCGGTCCAATGGCAGAAGGTACAGGATGAGATGACGGTCCGCAAATCCAGAGGCAAGCACCACAACAGTCTCAGCCCGTTCTCCGCAAAGATCGTCTGCGGCGATTGCGGCGATTTCTACGGCAGCAAGGTATGGCACAGCACGGATAAATACCGTCGGGTAATCTGGCAATGCAACGGGAAGTTCAAGGGCAAGGACCGCTGCGCCACACCGCATTTATATGAGGAGGATATCAAGCGGCTGTTCCTCCGGGCCGTTGCCCAGCTAACCGAGGACCGGGAGGTGTTGCTTGAGACCTGCCGGATGATTCATGACGAATATCTGAATACGGACGCCATTGACGCAGAGTGTGCCACGCTCAATGATGAGATTGAGATCGTTTCCGGCCTTACGAAAAAGCTGATTGCAGAAAACGCCACCACTGCCATTCCGCAGGACGAGTACAACAGGAAATACGATGCGCTGGTCGAGCGTTACCATGCGGCGCAGGACCGGCTGGATGAACTGCAAAAACTGAGAATTACACGGAGCTTTCAGGCCGATGTGCTGGAATGCTTCATGTTCGAGATAAAGGCCATCGACACCACGCTGCCACTGGAATTCACGGACCGCTTCTGGAATAACCTGATCGACCGGGTGACAGTTTACCACGATGGTCGGATGGTATTCCGGTTTAAAAACGGCACGGAGGCCACGGAAACGCTCTGATGCCGAAAAGCAAAACAGCCCGTGACGGGGATCAGCCGGTCCTCATCACGGGTACTCTTTGTGTGAAACGGTAGTGATTTTTTGAAACGATAGGATACGGGCCTCCGGCAGATACCGCCAAGGCAAGTCTATCAAGGAGAAAAGCGGCCCATTTTCACCCTCTGACAGAGCCTCAAATGCACCCGCTGTTTTGTGAAAACGACCTATTCGCAGGGTTTTTCGGGAGAAAATGAAACGGACCGGTAATCGACACATTGTATCAATTACCGGTCCAGTTTTGGTGCGGGTAACAGGACTTGAACCTGCACAGCCTTGCGACCATTAGAACCTGAATCTAACGCGTCTGCCAATTCCGCCATACCCGCATATATATGCTCCTTATTTTTACACGGCGGAGCTGCCGAGGACGGCTCAAAGTGAGCTGATCGTCTTAGTAAAAAGAGGATTCCGATGAAGGAATCCTCTTGGTGCGAGAGACGGGACTTGAACCCGTACGGGATTACCACACGCCCCTCAAACGTGCGCGTCTGCCGATTCCGCCACTCTCGCGTAGCGCCTGTTCCTCACGGAACGCTGTTTATTATAGCAAAGACGAGCAAGGATGTCAAGCGTTTTTTGAAAAAATTTATCCATAATTTTATTTTTCTTGTTCGGTGATCTTTTCGCTGATCTCCTTAAATACAGGGGCGCAGCTCACGGCGCCTTCGCCGCCGTCCTCCTTTAGGATGACTACGGCGTATTTCGGCTTCTCGGCGGGGAACCAGCCCGCGAACCATGCGTTATATATTTCGCCGTCCTCGCCGCTCCTGCCCGTTTGGGCGGTCGCCGTTTTGCCCGCAGCGCTGACAAGCTCGCTCTGCGCCCGTCTGCCGCTGCCGTTTGAGACGACCTCCGCAAGATACTGCGAGAGCTTTTCGGCTGTGGCGGGCGATATTATTTGCCGCTTCTCGGTGTAACGCAGCGTTTCGGTCAGACTGCCGTCAGCGTCGACCTCGCCCTCGATGAGATAGGCGGGGAAGTAAACGCCGCCTCGGGCTATCGCCGCCATCATGCAGCATATCTGCACGGGCGTTGCCGTCAGGGCACCTTGACCGAAAGAAATATTCGCTATTGCCGCCCTTGAGTCAAGCTCCGCCGCGGCGGGCAGATTGCCGCTCTTTGACTTTATCCCGTCGGCGAGAAGCGTTTCACTGCCGAAGCCGAAGCGCTCGGCGGTTTTGATTATATTCTCCGCGCCCACCTGTTGAGCGAGCGCCGCAAAATAGGTGTTGCATGAATTCGCCGTGGCGGCGCACAGATCCTGTATCCCGTGGCCGTCTTTTTTGTGGCAGTTGAAGGTCACGCCGCTGTAGTCGGCGCTGCCCGTGCATTCGTATTCAAAGTCGGTTATCCCGCTCTCGAGCGCAGCCGCCGCAACGACGGGCTTGAACACCGAGCCGACGCTGAACGGCAGCAGGGCGCGGTTTATGAGGGGCGAATTCCCGTCATTGAGACCTGCGGCGATATTATACTGATCAAAGGACGGGCGGGAGACCATCGCGCGGATCGCGCCGCTGCCTATCTCTATGACCACGGCGCACGCCTTGACCGCGCCCGACGAATCGAGCGCCTGCTCGGTTATTCGCTGGATATCTCTGTCTATAGTCAGCGCAACGCCCGTGCGGCTGTTGCCGACGGTCGAGATATTAATGTTATAGCCGAGCATCATCCTGCCGTTTGCGGCGGCGGAGAAATATGCCCGCACCTCGGAACGCCCTTTATTCAGCAGATCGTTATACGACTTCTCAATGCCGCTTATTCCGTCGCCCGCAGAGTCGAGGTAGCCAATCAGGTGGCAGGCGAGCCGCTGAGACGAATACCGCCTCGGAGTCGCGACGATGCGGACATCCTCACTGCCGACGGCGGAGGAATCAACCTTGTATGCCACGGGGCTGCCCTTCTCCATGCGCTCCTTTGCCGCCGAAAAAAGCTCCGCAGACAGCATTGAAGCGAGCTGCCGCAGCGCCTCGGGAGTCGGCTTCGCAACGGCGGTGTATTCATACTCGCAGTTGGTCAGCGTACGCAGACGGCAGTCATATATCGTGCCACGCAGCGAAGCTATCTCAATGGATTTCGACGACGGTGTGTAAGAAGCCCGAACTTTGCCGTTCGCAATGCCGTAGGTGCGTATCTCAACGCTCGCAAAGACGGCGAGCACCATAAGGAATACGGAAATCACTCTTTTTTTCACAAAAAATCCCCCCGTGTTATTAATTCCACGGGGAGAGAGAATTATTATATGTTGATCATACGTTGAAGCGGAAGAGAACGACGTCGCCGTCCTTCATCACATAGTCCTTGCCCTCGCTGCGAACAAGTCCTTTTTCCTTGGCTGCCGCCATTGAGCCGAGAGCGATGAGATCCTCGTAAGAAATGACCTCGGCTCTGATGAAGCCGCGCTCAAAGTCGCTGTGTATTTTGCCCGCCGCCTGAGGAGCCTTGGTGCCCTTCTTTATCGTCCATGCTCTGACCTCGGGCTGACCCGCCGTCAGGTAGGAGATAAGGCCGAGCAGCGCATAGCTCTTCTTGACAAGCAGATCGAGGCCGCCGCTCTGAATGCCAAGCTCCGAGAGAAACATTTCCTTCTCGTCCTTGTCAAGCGAAGCTATCTCCGCCTCAAGCTCGGCGCATATCGGCAGCACTTCGCTGCCCTCGGCCTCGGCTATGGCGCAGACCTTCTTGTAGTTTGCGTTGTTGTCGATGCCGTTTGCAAAGTCGCTCTCGCTCATGTTGCAGGCGTAGATAACGGGCTTCGCGGTGAGCAGGGCTATCTCGGCGAGCCACGCTTTTTCGTTCTCGTCGCATTCAAGATTTCTTGCAGGCACGCCGTCCTCGAGGGCTTTTTGCAGCCTCTTGAGGAAGTCAAGCTCGCCCGCGAGGGATTTGTCGCCCTTGAGTGCCTTGGCAACTCTGTCTATCCTGCGCTCGACCATCTCGATATCGGAGAGGATAAGCTCAAGATTTATCGTCTCAATGTCACGCTCCGGGTCGATGGTGGCGTCAACGTGGACTATGTCGTCGTCCTCAAAGCAGCGAACGACGTGGATTATTGCGTCCACCTCACGAATGTGAGAGAGAAATTTGTTGCCGAGGCCCTCTCCTCTGGAGGCACCCCTGACGAGACCGGCTATATCGACGAATTCAATAAAAGCGGGGGTTATCTTGACGGGGTTATACAGTTCGGCGAGCTTGTCCAGCCTCTCATCGGGCACGGCGACAACGCCGACATTCGGCTCTATAGTGCAGAAGGCGTAGTTCGCGGACTGCGCCCCCGCATTGGTTATTGCATTAAAAAGTGTGCTCTTGCCGACATTGGGCAAGCCGACTATTCCGAGCTTCATGGCTTCATTTCCTTTCGGTCTGTATTCAACTTAACCATTATATATTAAAGTGCGGAAAAATACAACATAAAATTCAAAATATCGGTTTACTTTTATGTGCGGCGTGGTGTATTATATATTATGTATAATGGAGTAATATTTAAAGAAGGTGTCTGTATGGAGCATTCGCAGTTTTTGCGCTCCGAGATGCTGCTCGGCAGCGAATCGACAAACAGGCTCTGCGAGAGCAGGGTGATTTTATTCGGCCTCGGCGGCGTAGGCTCTTATACGGCGGAGGCTCTTGCCCGCGCGGGCGTCGGCAGCATCACCGTGGTCGACAGCGACTGCGTTGCGCCCACCAACCTCAACCGCCAGCTCTGCGCCCTGCACTCGACACTCGGGATGAAAAAAACCGAGGTGATAAAGCGGCGCATCCTTGACATAAATCCCGACTGCCGCGTGACGGCGATAGATAAATTCTATCTGCCGGAGAATTCGGCGGAATTTGGCCTCGGCGATTACGACTACATAGCCGACGCGATAGACACGGTCAGCGCCAAGCTCGACCTTGCCGTCAAGGCGCAGGAATTCGGCGTGCCGATAATTTCATGCATGGGCACGGGCAACAAGCTCGACCCCTCGCTTTTCAAAATTTCCGATATCTCCAAGACCTCGACCTGCCCGCTGTGCAAGGTCATGCGTTATGAGCTTCGCAAGAGGGGAGTCAGGAAGCTGAACGTGGTCTGGTCGCCCGAGGAGCCGATGAAACCCGCCGACACGCCTGAGAATACCGGCAGGCGGGCTACCCCCGGCAGTCTGCCCTTTGTGCCCGGCACGGCGGGGCTGATGATGGCGGGCAAAATCATTCTTGATCTTTCAGGCAGGTAATAATAATGAAAAAAATAACAGCCTTGATAACCGTGCTCGCTCTGCTGCTCTCGCTTTGCGCCTGCGGCATAGACCCGAGCATAAACGACGACCCGGAGAGTTCCACCAAGCCGAGCGCCGTATCCGACGGCAAGCTGCGCCTCGCCTATTCAAAAGCGGAGCGGCTCGACCCCTTCACCGCGTCGTCGGCGATAAATCTGCAAATTCTCGGGCTGCTCTATGACGGGCTTTATAAGCTCGACAAGAGCTATCAGCCCGTGCCCGTGGCGGCAAAGAACGCAATAGTCAGCGGCAACACGGTCAATGTTACCCTCGCCGAGACATATTTCAGCGACGGCACCGCCGTGACGGCGAACGACGTGGCTTATTCATTTAAATTGGCAAAAAGCTCGCCCGCCTGCGCCGAGAAGCTGAAGAATTTTGTATCCGTGAGCATCTCGACGGCGAATATGCTCGTCTTTACGCTGCTAAAGGCCGACCCCTACGCCCTTGCGTGCCTTACATTCCCGATAGTCAAGAACGGCGCCTCTGGCGAAGCTCCCGTCGGCAGCGGCAGATATGTGTTCCAAAAGAACGGCGAGGAGATTTATCTTGTCGTTAACTCCAAGCGCTCGGGCTTCGACCCCGTTATCAAGACGATCTCCCTCGTGCCGATAAGGGATAACGGCTCGGTAGAGAGCAGCCTTGAGATAGGCAACACGGGCTTCTATTATAACGACCTCTCCTCGGGCACTTACTCTCGCATCAACGCCAAGACCGTTGACCTCGGCATAAATAATTTTGTGTTCCTTGCGTTCAACTCCTCGAGCGAGCTTTTCTCAAATCAGCTCCTCAGGCAGGCGGTGAATATGGCGATAGACCGCAATTCCATCGCTTCAACGGCATTCCAGGGTCACGCAAGGCTCTGCTATTCGCCTTTTAACCCCGATTGGTATGCCCTCGCCTCAAAAGATCTTGTTGTCACCCGCAACGAGTCAAAGGCAAAGGAGCTTATCAAGCAGTCGGGAATTGACATTGCTTCAAAGGAAATATCGCTGCTTGTGAATAAGGATAACGCCTTCAAATATGAGGCGGCGGCGTTCATTCGCGATAACCTGACCGCCCTCGGCTTCAAGGTCGTGTTTAAGGATTACGAGCAGGATTATTACACCGAGGCCGTGGAGCTCGGCTCCTATGACCTCTATATCGGCGAGGTTCGCCTGACACCGAATATGGATCTTTCGCCGCTTTTCGGCGGCGCGGTCGGCTACGGCATAGACCCCGCCTGCCCGAGCGCGATGCGCTACACCCAACTGCTCGAGGGCAGCTGCGAGCTGATGGATTTCATCAATACCTTCAACGAAGATGTTCCTTTTGCTCCGCTTTGCTACCGCAACGGCGCGGCCTCCTACACCAACTCCCTTAAAGGCGAGCTCAGCGGCTGCGACAGCGACGTTTTCTACGATATCGAGACCTGGAGTTTTAAATAACCGCACCCCGCGATAAGTATTATTAAATGGAAAAAGCGTCATAATATACTTGCACTTCACAAAAAGGAAAGGTATGTATATTATGATAAACGCTCAGATACTTAAGAATGCCCTGCTGCGTGCGGCGCAGAGCATCAACGCCCACCGTGACGAGGTGGACGGCATCAACTATTTTCCTGTCCCCGACGGTGACACTGGCACAAATCTTGCAATGACCCTCTCCTCCTGCGCCGAGGCGATAGCCGACTGTGAGACCGACAGCGCTGGCGAGCTTGCCGACACCGCTGCCGCCGAGCTGCTGATGGGCGCGAGGGGCAATTCGGGAGTCATATTTTCGCTGATATTCAAGGGCTTCGCCGATAACGTCAGGGATCGCGCCGAGATAGACGGCTCCGCGCTTGCTCACGGGCTTGAGGCGGGCTGCACGGAGGCGTATTCCTGCGTCGAACGCCCCGTCGAGGGCACAATGCTCACCGTCATACGCATTGCAGCTTCAAGGGCGAGCGCCGCCGCTGACAAGGGCGGGGACGCAAAAGCCGTGTTTGAAGCCGCCGTTGCGGGCGCGAAGGCAGCTCTCAAATCAACGCCCAATCTGCTGCCGATATTTAAAAAGAGCGGCACCGTTGACTCGGGCGGGCAGGGACTTGTCTATATCATGGAGGCCATGCTTGGCTCGGCGGAGCAGCCGTCGGAGCGACCCGCCTCTGCGGCAAAGGCCGCCAAAGCTCCCGCGGGCGACATCAGATACACCTACTGCACGGAGTTCATAATCAGGAATTCGTCCGGCAGCGGGATAGCCTCGCTCAGCAGGCTCCTCACGAGCATCGGCGACTGCGCCGCGGCTGCCGAGCATTCGGGGATAATCAAGGTTCACGTTCATACCGACTTTCCGAATCTCGCGATAGAGAAAGGGCTTGAATACGGCGAGCTTGACCGCATCAAGATAGATAATATGCGCTTGCAGGCGAGCAGTTTTGCCGCCGCACAAAGCAACTGAAAACGGAGATAAACAATGGATATCGCTGCCAACATTAAATATCTCAAAGGCGTGGGTGAGAAGAGAGCCGCCATGCTCGGCAAGCTCGGAGTTCACACCCTCTGGGATCTGCTGACCCTTTACCCGCGAGCATACGAGGATTGGAACAGCGTTATCCCCATTGCGGGGGCGCCGCTCGGCGAGAACGTCTGCATCCGCGCCTTTGTCGGTTCACGCTGCCGCGAGCACCGCATCCGCAAGGGCATGACCCTCTATAAGACCGAGATATCCGACGGCGAATCGCTGCTCGAGGTAACTTTTTTCAATAATAAATATGCCGCCGAACGCCTTGAGGCGGGCAAAGAATATCTTTTCTTCGGCAAGGTGACGGGCAAGGGCTACTTTCGCTCGATGGTCTCGCCGGAATTTGCCGAGTTTGACGGCGGCACGGGTCTGAGACCGATATATCCACAGACCGCGGGGCTGAATTCACGGGCCATAGAGAAGCTCGTGCGGCGTGCGCTCGAGGAATGCGGCGATATCGAGGACCCGATACCGGAGAATATCCGCTCCGCCTATTGCCTGATAGGTTTGCGTGACGCGCTTGAGAATATCCACGCTCCGCAGAGCGCCGATATGCTCTCCGAGGCTCGCAGGCGGCTGATATTCGAGGAGCTTTTTCTGCTTGAGCTGGGGCTTATGCGCCTTAAATCCAAGAACCGCAAGGGGACGGCTATAGCAATGGAACGCGATCACACCGCCGATTTCATTGCTGCTCTGCCCTTTGAATTGACGGGCGCTCAGAGGCGAGCCGTCGCTCAAGGAGCGGAGGATATGAGCCGCAGCGTGCCGATGAACCGCCTGCTGCAAGGCGACGTCGGCTCGGGCAAAACAGCGGTCGGCGCGGCGCTGATATATAACTGCGCCATGAACGGCTGCCAAAGCGCCCTTATGGCGCCAACGGAAGTGCTCGCAATGCAGCACTATAAAACTTTGACAAAATTCTTTGAGAATACCGATATCTCCGTCGCTCTGCTGACCGGCTCGACCCCCGCAGCGGAGAAGCGGAGGATCAAAGCGGGGCTTAAAAGCGGCGAGATTTCGCTCGTTATCGGCACGCACGCCTTGATCCAAAAGGATGTTGAATTCAATTCGCTCGCCCTCGCCATAACCGACGAGCAGCACCGCTTCGGCGTGAATCAGCGCAGCACTCTGTCCGCCAAGGGCGGCTCGCCGCACACGCTGGTCATGTCCGCAACGCCCATCCCGAGGACTCTGGCGCTGATAATCTACGGAGATCTTGACCTCAGCGTGCTTGATGAGATGCCCAAGGGCAGGCAAAAGATCGAGACCTACCTTGTCGGCAGCGAGCTGCGTGAGCGCGCCTACGGCTATGTCAAAAAGCACCTTTGCGACGGCCTCCAGGGCTACATAGTCTGCCCCCTCGTTGAAGAGGGGGAGGAGGTCTCGGAGCTGACCGCCGCCGAGGGGCTGTATAAAGAGCTTGCCGACGGTTTCTTCAAGGGCTTCAGGCTTGGGCTGCTGCACGGCAAGATGAAGCCCGCCGATAAAAAAGCCGTCATGGATTCCTTTGCCTGCGGTGAAACGCAGCTTTTGGTCTCCACAACGGTGATCGAGGTCGGAATCGACGTGCCGAATTCCGTCATAATGGTCATAGAGAACGCTGAGAGATTCGGCCTATCGCAGCTCCACCAGCTCAGAGGCAGGATCGGCAGAGGCTCCCACCGCTCCACCTGCATCCTGATATCCGACGCAAAGGACGAAAAAACGCAGAAACGCCTGTCTATCCTCACCTCCACCTCGGACGGCTTCAAAATAGCCGATGAAGATTTGAAGCTGCGCGGGCCCGGTGATTTCTTCGGCTCAAGGCAGCACGGTCTGCCCGAGCTCAAAATTGCGGATATGATGACCGACACCGAGGCGATACGCGAAACTCATGCCGCGGCGGTAAATTTGCTCAAAAAAAACCCCGCCCTTGCGGGCGAGGAATTCGATTCGCTCAGGCGAGCAGTCAACAGACTTTTCGCCGGCGGGATATCAATGAACTGAGGCTGCGCTGAGACGCCTTGCAGCTTCAATATCTTTTTTATCAATAGGAATTATTTTGTATTCGTTTGATTGCTCGTCTACCATTGTTACGGGCAGGTCGGGCAATATCTCGTGGACTCTTGCGATGAATCCGCTGCTGCCCTCGGCAGGGAAGCCGGTCACAAGCGTTGCGGCGTTTCTTTTCTTCGCAGCTACTGCAACCACCAGCGCAGGGCTGTCGTTAAAGTAGATATCCATCCCCGCGTCATAGGCTCTGGCGCATTCATAGAGGGTCTCGAGCGCTCCGCCTGCGTTGGCGTTCAGCCCGCTGCTCTCTCTGAAAACGCTGATGACCTTCAGCGGCAGGTCTTTTTCCTTCGCTATCCGTGCCCCTGCAGCGATAAGCCTTGAGCAGGCGCTCTGCGGTGTTACGCAGACCATTATGCACTGCTGATTGCCCGTCTTCTCCATATGATCATCCCTTTCGTTTTGTATTTTTGCTTTACTGCACCCTTATAATACCAGCAAGATATTACGGGCGTGGGACAAAAGAATGTATAATCTGTTAAATAAATCGGGTGATAAAATGAATGAAAAAAAGTATTATCTTGGCGTCGACGGCGGCGGCAGCAAGACCACTGCGGCGGTGTTCGACGGCGAGGGGCGTTTCATAGCCGAAGCCGTGGGCGAGAGTATAAATTATTACTCCGTCGGGCGTGAAACAGCCCGTGAGAACCTGAAAGCCGTTATTTCAAGGCTCGGCGTTGATGAATTTGAATGCGCCGTGATAGGAATGTCCGCCTTGAACGAGCGAGCCGATGAAAAAACGACCCGTGAATTTTGCGGAGATATAGTAAGATGTAATAAAATAATAATGGACTCCGATCTTTACATAGCTCTTGAGGCGCTGAATGCGCCCGGGGAATGCGGCGCGGTGATAAGCGGCACGGGCTCAATGGCGGTCATCCGCAATGCGGACGGCTCGGTCAGCCACGCAGGCGGTTGGGGATATATCCTCGGCGATGAGGGCAGCGGCTACTCGATAGCGCTCAGCGGCATAAGGGCTGCGATAAGAGCAGCCGAGGGCAGCGGCGTCCGAACCGCGCTTTTGCCCGCCTGCCTTGACTATTTCGGTATCACTGATATATATGAACTGATAGAGCTGTACTATGATAAGACCGTCAGCAGGAAGGTCACCGCCGCCTTTGCCGAGAAAGTTATCGGAGCCGCCGAATCGGGCGACACGGCAGCACTGGATATCCTCGAGCGAGAAGCTGCGGAGCTTGCGGCGACGGCAAAGAGCCTGTTTGACCGTATAAAAAGCGGCTCCACGATAGGGCTTTGGGGCGGAATTTTTCAAAACAGCGAGCTGTATCGTGAAATCTTCACGCAAAAGCTCGGCGAAGATTACAAAGACCGTGTAAAGCTGTTAGACTTTACGCCTGAGATCGGAGCGGTAATTGCGGCACTGAGAGAAAATTCGGTGTATATCAACGAAATAATGCTCTCGAATATCAAAAATACATACAGAAAGGCAACTTTGTAAAGCTACATAGCTTTACAAAAAATCAGGACTATGAAAATCAAGAAAATGACATTTTGCGCCGTTTTGACGGCTCTCATCTGCATTCTTGCCCCCGTTTCTTTCCCTGCGGGGCCTATTCCGATATCCCTTGCGACCTTTGCGGTGATGCTTGTCGCCGCCGTCGCTGATTTCAAGATATCCGTCACCGCCGTCTGCCTCTATATTCTGCTCGGCGCCTTCGGTCTGCCTGTTTTCTCTGGCTTTGCGGGCGGATTTCAGAAGCTGATCGGCGTTACAGGCGGCTACATAATCGGCTATATTCCCTGCGCCGTTATAATTGCGCTGCTCATTGGCAAGTTCGAGAATAAAAAATTCGTCTATCCTCTTTCGATGGTGCTCGGTGTTGCTGTCTGCTACGCTGCGGGCACGGCATGGTATGTTTTCCAGACCAAGACCGCCGTTGCCGCCGCTTTTGCGACCTGCGTAATTCCATTTATCCCCGCCGACTGCATCAAGATAGCCGCTGCCTCGCTGCTCGGTATAATTCTGCGAAAGCGTTTCAGGGTTGCATTCTCAAAGCTTTAATGGTACAATAAACATGAAAATGATCCTAAGGAAAGGATGAATATAATGGAGATAATCAGAAAAGAGTACAGTATTCCCTCAAAATCGGGTGTTGCCGATGTTTTTGCCCGTTGCTGGGTTCCCGCCGACGGTGCGAAGGCGATATTCCAGATAGTTCACGGCATGGCGGAGCACGGCGAGCGTTATGAGGATTTCGCAAAATTCCTCTGCGGCAAGGGCTTTGCCGTCCTTGTTGACGACCATGTCGGCCACGGCAGATCCGCCAAGAGCGATAAGGAGCTGGGCTATTTCGGCGAGAAAAACGGCTGGGACGCCTTCGTTGAGGACGAAAGAGCGCTCACCGAGCTTATAACCTCTGAGTTCCCCGGTCTGCCGCTTATATTCTTCGGTCACAGCATGGGCTCCTTCATCGCCAGAGAGTATATTCGCCGCTACGGCAGCGATGAGCGCATAAAGGGCGCGATTATCTGCGGCACGAGCGGCAGGAATCCCGCCGCCCCCATCGCTATCACCATTGCCGGCGCCGTTGCCAAGGCAAAGGGCAGCCGCCATAAGAGTAAATTTATCGACAAGCTCGCATTCGGCACCTACAACAAAAAGGTCGAGAACCCCGCCACTCCCTTTGACTGGCTCACCTCCGACCCCGATGAGGTGCAGAAGTATATTGCCGATAAATACTGCGGCTTCCTCTTCACCGCCGCCGGATACAAAGATCTCTTCACCGTGCTGAACAGAGTCTCCGGCAAGGATTGGTTTGAGCAGGTCTACGAGGGCTTGCCGATATTCCTTATCGCAGGCGAGGACGACCCCGTCGGTCAGTACGGCGCAGGCGTGAAGCAGGTCTATAACGACCTCAAGCTCGCGGGCAAAAAGGACGTCACACTCAAGCTCTATCCGCATATGAGGCACGAGATCCTCAACGAGGTCGGCAAGGACGAGGTCTATAATGATATCGCCGCCTGGTGTGCAAAAAAGATTTGAATCATAGCATAAAACGAAGCCTCCGCATTATGATTATGCGGAGGCTTTTTTTGCTGCTGTTTTGACATATTTCAGCCGTTTTATTTGATTGGTCAGGCGAATTTGCAAAGCAAAGTCCCAAATTTGTCGCTATATTGTGTAAAAAGCATTTTATGCTTGCTTTTGCCGGAAAAGTTTGCTATACTGGTTTTAGAATTGTTTTTAGATATTATGTAAGGTAAAAATATTGTACAGTAAAAGCGACGCCCCGGAAGATAAAAAACAAAGGGCTTCACTTAAGAAGCCCTTGATGCACACCATGTGCGGCCGAACCCGAAACGGTCGGCGATTTGAGTTAACTTTTATTTGAACTCAGCAGTGCAATTCTGTAGGGGTCTACAAAACTGTATTTATATATTACCACAAAGAAAGGCGGTTGTCAATATGCAAGACGAAAAAATCTATCTTGGGCTTGATATAGGCTCGGATTCGGTGGGGTATGCCGTGACTGACGGGGAGTATAATATCCTGAAATATCACGGGAAGCCCGCATGGGGCGTGACGCTGTTTGATGCGGCGGCTCCTAAAGCGAATCGTCGCTCCTTCCGCACGGCGAGGAGGCGGCTTGACCGCAGGCAGCAGAGAGTGCAGCTGATCCGTGAGCTTTTTGCCGGGGAAATCGCTAAGGTTGACCCGAAATTCTATATCAGGCTTCAGGCTGCGGCGCTCTATCGTGAGGAGGCGGGCGAGGCATATACGATTTTTAATGATGTCGGTTATACAGACAGAGAGTATCATGAGGATTATCCGACCGTACACCATTTGATATACGAGCTTATGACCGATTCGAAGCCTCATGATGTCAGGCTGGTGTATCTTGCCTGTGCATGGCTTGTTGCCCACAGAGGCCACTTCTTGAGCAATGTAAGCAAGGATAATCTTGCCTCCATCAAGGATTTCAGCATTGTTTATGAAGACTTCATGAATTATTTCAGCGACAATGAGTATGCTTTCCCTTGGCACGAATGTGACGTTGCGGAACTTGGGAAAAAACTTAAAGTCAAAAGCACGGTGACTGCTAAGAAAAAAGCCCTTGTAAAATTCCTTTACGGCACGGAGAAGCCGTCCAAAGAGGCGAGTGAGGATTTTCCGTTCAGCCGCGAAGCTATAGTCGGCTTGCTTGCGGGCGGTAAGGTTAAGCCGAAAGAGCTGTTTCAAAACGATGAATATGCGGAAATGGAAAGCATATCGCTCGGCATGGACGATGAAAAATATGATGCCTCAGCGGCAGCTTTGGGCGATGATTTCGAGCTGCTGTCGCTGATGCGCTCGATATATGACTGGGCTGTGCTTGCCGATATTCTCGCCGACGGCTCCTGTATCTCCGAGGCAAAGGTTGCCGTATATGAGCGGCACAAGGCCGATTTGCGTCTCCTGAAGGATTTGATAGCTCAATACAGACCCGAAAAATATCGTGAGGTTTTCCGCGACACGGATAAGAGCAATTACGAGGTTTATGTACATCATCCCAAAAAGAGTAACAAAAAAGAGGATTTTTCAAAGTATATTCTCGGCATTGTTAAAGGTATCGTTCCAAAAGATGAGGATAAAGAAAAATTTGATGATATGCTTGCGAGGCTTGAAGCCCGCACCTTTATGCCGAAGCAAAAGGATAGCGACAATCGAGTGATCCCGCAGCAGCTTTATTGGTATGAGCTTGACCGTATATTAAAAAACGCTGCGGGTTATCTCCCGTTTCTCGCCGAAGCGGATGAAGACGGCTTGACCGCGGCGGATAAGATAGAGTCCGTATTCTCCTTCCGCGTGCCGTATTTTGTGGGTCCGCTCAATCCGAACTCTGACCGGGCGTGGCTTGAGAGGAAAGCTGGGAAGATATATCCATGGAACTTTGAAAAAATGGTCGACCTTGACGCCAGTGAAAAGAAATTCATTGATTGCATGACCAACACCTGCTCACATCTTCCCGGTGAGCCCGTTTTGCCGAAGGATTCATTGCTTTATCATAAATTCACCGTGCTCAATGAGATTAATAACCTGAGGATAAACGGCGAAAGGATCTCCGTTGAACTGAAGCAGCGTATATATAATGAATTATTCCTTGTAAAAAAGAAGGTCACAAAAAAATCTCTTCTGGAGTATCTGATTCGCGAAAATATTATTGCAAATGGCGATGAATACACAGTCAGCGGTATAGATATAAATATCAATTCAAATCTGGTGCCGCAAATTGCTTTTAAGAATTTGCTTGGCTCCTCGGTGATCACGGAGGCGGACGCAGAGGAAATAATCAAGCGGTTAACCTATTCGGAGGATAAGGCGAGATTTAAGAAATGGCTTGAGAAAGAATATCCTAATATAAGCGAAACCGATCGCAAATATATTTGTTCGCTGAAATTCAAGGATTTCGGCAGGCTCTCACGCACCCTGCTCTGCGGTATGGAGGGAGTTTGCAAGGAAACAGGGGAAGTCATGACCGTTATCGGCGCACTCTGGGAAACACAGTATAATCTCATGGAGATAATTGCCGATGACAGCAGATTCACATTCAAAGCCGAAATCGAAGCGTTCAAGGCTGACTATTATTGCAAAAATCCTAAGACCCTTCAAGCCCGTTTGGATGAGATGTATATTTCCAATTCCGTGCGCAGACCGATATATCGCACTCTTGCCATAGTCAAAGATGTGGAGAAAGCGTTCGGCAAACCGGATAAGATCTTTATCGAGGTCACAAGAGGGGCGACCGACGAGCAAAAGGGGAAACGCACAAAGACGAGAAAGCAGCAGATCCTGGAGCTTTATGATAAGTGCAGCTGCGAGGATGTGCCAATGCTCAGAGAGCAGATAGAGTCAATGGGCGATTTGGCTGACAATAAGCTCCAGAGCGACCGTCTCTTCCTTTATTATATGCAGCTCGGCAGATGCCTTTACACAGGCAGGGCTATAAAGCTCGAGGAGCTCGGCTCAAAGCTCTATGATATCGAGCATATTTATCCTCAGGCATATGTTAAGGATGACAGTATTATTAACAATGAGATATTGGTCGATACCAAAGCAAACGGTGAAAAGAGCGATGCTTACCCGATATCATCCGACATTCGCAGAAACATGGCGGGATTCTGGCATTACCTGAAAGATCACGAATTCATAAGCGAGGAGAAATACAAGCGTCTTACGAGAGCCACAGGGTTCACCGCAGAGGAGAAATACGGCTTCATCAACCGTCAGCTGACGGAAACCTCGCAGTCGACCAAGGCTGTGGCGAATCTGCTGCATGAGTGTTACCCCGACGCCGATATCGTTTACAGCAAGGCGAGGCTTGTCTCGGATTTCAGGCAGGAATTTGATCTCCTTAAATCGAGGCTGTTTAATGATTTGCACCATGCGGTCGATGCTTATTTGAATATTGTCGTCGGAAATGTTTATAAAATGAAATTCAACAGAAGCTGGTTCAATGTCGACTCAAAATACAGCGTAAAGACAAGGACAATGTTTACTCATCCGCTTGTTTGCGCGGGAGAGACAGTTTGGGACGGCGAAAAGATGCTTGCGAAAGTAAAGGCGAATGCCGTAAAGAATAACGCTAATGTTACAAAGTATTCCTTTATGAGGCATGGGGGATTCTTTAAGCAAAATCCGCTTCCCGCTTCCGAGGGCTTGACGCCGTTAAAGAAAGATCTTCCCACGGAGAAGTACGGCGGATATAATAAACCGGCGGTAATGTTCTTTATCCCCGTCAGATACAAGGCGGGCAAGAAATCGGAGATAATCATTATGTCGGTGGAGCTGCTTTACGGCAAAGAATTCCTTGACGACGCCGAATTTGCGCGCACATACACCTTTGACAGGCTAAGGCGCATTCTCGGCAAGCCGGTTGACGAGGTCTCGTTTCCGCTCGGAATGAGACCGTGGAAGATAAATACCATGCTGTCGCTTGACGGCTTTAGAGTATGTATAACCGGGAGCGCAAATGCAGGGAAGAGTATTATACCACAAACCGTAACGCAGTTTTCGGCAAACGGTTTTTGGCAGTTTTATCTTAAAAAACTTGAGAGTTTCGTCGATAAAGTTGCTAAAAATCCGGAGTATCATTTCAGTGAGAAATATGATAAGATCTCTGCCGAAAAGAATCTGGAGCTTTATGATATCTATATTGATAAGCTGGAGAATTCAATATATAAAAGGCGGTTCAATAATCCGGTTGAAATACTGAAAAACGGCAGAGATAAATTCATTGAGCTTGATATTAAGGCGCAGGCAAAGCAGCTTTTGAATGCCCATCAGGTTTTTGGCAGGCTTTCGAGCGGATGCGATTTGGAAGCGATCGGAGGCAAGACACGGTCTGCGGCAACTATTGGACTAAGTACGATTATTTCCAACTGGAAAAAGTACTACAAGGACGTCCGAATAATCGACTCCTCCGCCTCCGGACTGTGGGAGCGCACTTCGGGCAATCTGCTTGAGCTGCTATGAGCTGGCGTACGGTTATAATATCAAACCAGGCGAAGCTCGATTATAAAATGGGGCTTATGGTGGTCAGGGGCGAGGAGACAAAGCGGATCCTCCTTGATGAGATCGCGATTCTCGTTATTGAGAACCCTGCGGTCTCTCTGACCGGCTGCCTGATAGAGGCGCTGATCGATAAAAAAATCAAGGTGATTTTCTGCGACTCCAAAAGAAGCCCGACGGCCGAGCTGATACCTCATCACGGCAGCCATGACAGCACCGCCAAGATAAGGGTTCAGGCGGCGTGGAGCGACGAGGTCAAGGCCGTAATATGGCGTGAGATAATAACCGAGAAGATCCGCAAGCAGGCTGCGTTTCTGTATGAAATAGGCAAAGAAAAGGAATCGGAGCTTATCGAGTCATATATCGGCAATGTCGAGCTGCTCGACGCCACAAATCGTGAGGGACACGCCGCAAAGGTGTATTTTAATGCGCTTTTCGGCATGGATTTCACAAGGAGCGCCGACAATGCCGTTAATGCCTCTTTGAATTACGGCTACAGCCTTATACTGTCCGCTTTTAACCGTGAGGTCAGCGCCAACGGCTATTTGACGCAGCTCGGGATATTTCACAACAATATGTTTAACCATTTTAATCTCAGCTGCGATCTGATGGAGCCGTTTCGCATTCTCGTTGACCGCTTTGTTTATGACTTTAAGCCGGAATTCTTTGATAAAAATGAAAAGCATTCGATGTGGCATATTTTAGAGCAAAGCGTGCGAATAGATAATTCTACTCGCAGCGTATCGGATGCGATCAAGATTTATACCCGAAGCGTTTTTGACGCGATAAATGACGGCGATGCGTCCGAAATCAAGAATTATCAGATCGATGAGGATGACGGCTATATTATTGACATATGAGCAGCTTTAGATTTATGAGAATAATTATATTTTTTGATCTGCCTACCGAGACCAATGAGGATAAGCGGGCATACCGGCATTTCAGGAAAGCGTTGCTGAAGAACGGCTTAATAATGATGCAGGAGTCAGTCTATACAAAGCTGATGACTACGCCGTCCGTTGAGAATTCCGTCAGAAATCTTATTCATAGGAATAAGCCGGAGAAGGGGATTGTTCAGACGCTGACCGTTACTGAAAAGCAGTTCTCCAAGATGGACTTTGTCGTCGGCAGCTATCACTCCGATATTATAGACTCGGAAGAACGGTTGGTGATTCTGTGAAATTTGTTTATCCGCACATTGACTTTGTGTTTGATACGGATTGCGGTAAGGTCAACACTTTGGTGATCGAAAATCAGCCCCTTTTTACATCGGTGCTGAGCGATATACGGTCGCAGCTGTCGGGGAATGACGGCGTGAGTGTTTTGTCGCAGAGCGATAAAATAATTTCAATATCAAAAAAATCTGGAGCTTCTTGACAGCTTTGTTCCGTTTGAGCTGAATTCAAAAACCATTGTTTCAAGAATTGCCGCCGATCTCGAGTCAAAGGCGGTCTCGGATGATTTCTATATTCGCACGGCGGAGACAGTCAGCCGAGTAGAGGCGCTTTTGGATTCCCTCGCATTTGATTATTCTTGCGATATTGACTTTACAAAAATTGATATAGGCGCTATAATAAAGGCGTCCGGTATCACCGTAAGAAGCTCGCACGACAGCTTGGCGGAAAATGTGCTTGATTATTTCGAGCTGACAACCGAATTTATCGGCAAAAAATTGTTTGTTACGGTAAATCTTCGCTGCTATATATCAGACAAGCAAGCCGAGCTTTTTGCCGCGACCGTTCTCTCTCACGGCTATCATTTGATTATGATAGAGGGTTTTGAGCATGAACGGATTCCTAACGAAAGCAGGCTCGTTGTCGATAGCGATCTTTGTTTAATAATGTGACATGTTTGTGACCCCTGAGCCTCAATCTCGGACGATTGCAGTTCGTTTTGTTTGGAATTTTGATTTCAAATCGAGATTTGAGGTTTGAGAGCAGTGTAATTCTGTAGGGGTCTCAAACAAAACAATAAGGATAACATACATCCAAGTAGTTTGAGAGCAGTGTAATTCTGTAGGGGTCTCAAACTCGCCGCCCTCTAATGTAATGCCGTTGCTGTTTGAGAGCAGTGTAATTTTGTAGGGGTCTCAAACTGATGATGTTTACGCACATTATCAAGGTTAGTTTGAGAGCAGTGTAATTCTGTAGGGGTCTCAAACCGCATATTCTCCTTTATTACTTTACCTCAGCGTTTGAGAGCAGTGTAATTCTGTAGGGGTCTCAAACTATTAAAAGCTGAGTTATCTCTTACCATTTGTTTGAGAGCAGTGTAATTCTGTAGGGGTCTCAAACAACAAGAACATTATACACGCTACCAAGAGCGTTTGAGAGCAGTGTAATTCTGTAGGGGTCTCAAACTGCGGCCACACCTACGGTAAACAAGAACGGGTTTGAGAGCAGTGTAATTCTGTAGGGGTCTCAAACCTTAATAGCAGGCTATGAATTAGACGGCAGAGTTTGAGAGCAGTGTAATTCTGTAGGGGTCTCAAACAGCGTGGAAGGCGGCTGGCAAAGAGGAATCGTTTGAGAGCAGTGTAATTTTGTAGGGGTCTCAAACTGTTCCAGCAGTTTTTACTATAGGTACGCTGTTTGAGAGCAGTGTAATTTTGTAGGGGTCTCAAACACAAGAGATATAGACCTTTGGCACAGTCTTGTTTGAGAGCAGTGTAATTTTGTAGGGGTCTCAAACTCAAACAGTCTCATGCGGTCCTTGGCCTTTGTTTGAGAGCAGTGTAATTTTGTAGGGGTCTCAAACCTCAACAATTACCGCGACGCTCAGCTTATGTTTGAGAGCAGTGTAATTCTGTAGGGGTCTCAAACGCAGATCGAAAAAAGAAACGCCAGAGACGCGTTTGAGAGCAGTGTAATTCTGCAGGGGTCTCAAACCGGCGGGAATAAAATCGGGGCGAAAGAGCAGTTTGAGAGCAGTGTAATTCTGTAGGGGTCTCAAACGCGAACAAGATATAATATACAAGAGACTTGGTTTGAGAGCAGTGTAATTCTGTAGGGGTCTCAAACAAAGTTGATTACTTTTCCTTTAGCACCTCAGTTTGAGAGCAGTGTAATTCTGTAGGGGTCTCAAACAAACAGGCGCAAGACTGCATTTAAGGAGGAGGTTTGAGAGCAGTGTAATTCTGTAGGGGTCTCAAACTGTATATTACTCCCAATTTACCGCTAATGCGTTTGAGAGCAGTGTAATTCTGTAGGGGTCTCAAAGGCAATAGGCATAATAAAAGCTCGAGAGAATTCTCCGGCGAGTCAAAAAAGCTGATTATATATGCAATTCGGGCTCTGCAACTGTCTGTTGCTTGCGGGGCGGCGGGGTATGTGATACAATACGGCAGAGGTGATTTGAGTGGAAACAAAGGATATAATACTTGAGCTCAGGACGAAGAATCATATGTCGCAGGACGTTCTTGCGGAGCGGGTGTTTGTTACCCGTCAGGCGGTGTCACGCTGGGAGACGGGCGATACCGTGCCGAATACCGAGACGCTCAAGCTCCTTTCGAAGGTGTTTGACATGTCGATAAATACGCTTCTCGGCTCGCCGAGGCAGCTCATTTGCCAGTGCTGCGGTATGCCGCTTGACGACTCGACCATCAGCAAGGAGCCGGGCGGCGAATTCAACGAGGAATACTGCAAATGGTGCTACAACGACGGTAATTTTGTCTACACGAGCCTTGAGCAGCTCACGGATTTCCTCGTGGAGCATATGTCGAATGAGAATTGGCCGCCGGAGCAGGCGAGGGCTTATTTTGAGGAAAATCTGCCTAAATTGAATCATTGGAAATGAGTGAAATGCGAAAGATAAAGTCAAATAAGATACGCTGCGGGAGGTGCGGCGAGAAGCCCGGGAGCATGAGTGCTCACGACTTCAAATTCTGCTAATGCGGCGCTGACCCTCGAGCATATCAAAAAGGCATAATTGCAAAAAGAACGACCTCGGCGGCTTCAAACCGTCGGGGTCGTTGCTTGTTATTTGATGTGCATCAGTCCGCCATTTTAAGCGCAAGCTCAAGCACTCGGCGCACGCTCTTCTCAAGGTCGGCTCGTGTGAGCTTGCCGCTCTCGTATGCGGCGCGGAGCTCAGCAGGGTCGCCGTCGCCCATCTTGAGGTCGTTGCCTGCCTTGATCTCGTCCGAATGGGTGCTGTGAACTCCCCAGTCGGTCGTGACCATGCCCTTGAAGCCCCATTCGCCGCGGAGCATCTCGGTCAGCAGCTCATAGCTCGTCGAGGTGTGGTTGCCGTTGATGAGGTTGTAGGAGGACATAACAGTCCACGGGTCGGCCTCGCGCACACAGATCTCAAAGCCTCTGAGATAGATCTCGCGAAGCGCCCTTTCCGACACTCTCGAATCGCACTCAAAACGGTTGGATTCCCTGTTGTTGCAGGCGAAGTGCTTAATGGAGACGGCAATCTTGTTTGACTGGATGCCCCTGACCTCGGCGGCGCAGCATTTGCCCGCAAGGAGGGGATCCTCTGAGAAATACTCAAAATTGCGCCCGCAGAGCGGGTTGCGGTGGATATTCATGGCGGGGGCGAGCCATACGGCGAGGTTATTCTCTTTAAGCTCCGCTCCGCCCGCGGCGCCGACCTCGCGGATAAGCTCGGTGTTCCATGTGCAGGCGAGGAGCGTGGCGCAGGGCCATGCCGTGGTGGATACGCCCGTCTGAGCGTTCAGGCGCAGGCCTGCGGGGCCGTCCGCCGTCGGCAGGGGAGGAATGCCGAGCCTCTTGAGGCCGCCGAAGGCGCCGGTGTTGCAGACTCCGGGCTGATTCTGATGCCCGCCGACAAAGTCGATAAGCTCGTCAACGGTGAATTGCTTTATAAATTCGTCGAGCGATATCTTCTCGCCGACGTCGTCAAACATGACTGTCTGCTCGGGGGCGCTTGCCTCGATAGCCGCCGCTTCGCCGACGGGGTAATTCGGCTCGCCCATGGGCAACGGCTCAAAGCTGCCGTCGGCAACCATGCGCTTGCCGAGCTTGAACGGGCGCAGCAGCCCGCTCGCCTGCCTGACGACGACATCGTCCTCAACGGTGTATTCGTAGTCGATTTTTTCGGCGCTTCTGACCGAATTGCCGAGATAGAAGGAATATTTGCCGGGTTCAAGCACATATGCTGCTTTCTTTACCTTGCCGAGGTCGTCGAAGCTCGCCATATCGGCGATGTCGAAGCTGAGCGCGAGAGTTTCGCTCTCACCGGGATTCAGCAGATGAGTTTTGGCAAAGGCCGCAAGCTCCTTTGCGGGCTTGCCGAGTACGCCTTGGGGAGCGGAGTAATAGAGCTGCACGGTCTCCTTGCCGGGCACGGAGCCGATATTCTTAACATTGACGGAGACGACGATTTTGCCGTCTGTCTCGCCGCAAAGTACGCCGCCGAGCTCAAAATCCGTGTATGAAAGACCGAAGCCGAACGGGTAGCGCACTCTTTCGGCGGCGCCGGGTACGGTCTCGAAGTAGCGGTAGCCGACATAGATATCGTCGTAGTAGTCGAGGTGCTCAAAGCCGGTGAGAAATTCCTCGGCATTCTGATATGAGTAATATGAAACGGGGATGGTGTCGGCGAGCTTGCCTGAGGGGCAGACGTCGCCGCAAAGGATATCGGCAACAGCCGCGCCGCCCTCAAGGCCGCCCTGCCAGCCAAAAAGTATGCCCTGGACTTTATCGTTATCGGCGAAGTGCTCGCAGTCGACCACGGCGCCCGAATTCAGCACAACTATCGTCTTTTTGAAGGCCTTTGAGGCTCTGTCGATGAGGCTTTTTTCCTCAAAAGAGAGATAATAATCGCTGTCAATGGGCTTGCGGTCAACTCCCTCTGCGGAGAAACGGCTGAGAGTGATCACCGCGACGTCGGCGTTCTCGGCGGCGATGTTTATAAGCTCGTCGGGCACGGCGGCTTCACGCACATGCATGCTCGCAAAGGTGTCATAGATTATATCGTCCTTCTCTTTGCAGAAGTCCATGGCGTTGACCTTATCCCAGATCTTTTCGATCTGAGCGCGGGTCGGTATTTTTTTGCTCTCCTCTTTGACGTATTCCTTATAGAATTCGACCGTGGGCATATAGACGCCTACCTTGCCCTCGGCCTCTTTCTCGGCAAAGCCGTCGTAGATGTTGCGGACATAGGCGGTGTAAACGTCGCCGCTGCCTCCGCCGCCCTTTATGTATTCGATGGTCGCCTTGCCGAAGAGAGCGACTTTCTCGCCTCTTTTCAGCGGCAGAGCGCCGCCGATATTTTTGAGCAGCACCATGCCCTCGCCCGCGGCCTTCCTTGAGAGTGCGGCGTGCTCGGGTGAAGCGGTCACTTTCCTGCCGTCGCGCCCGAGGGGCAGGCACGGCTGATATCTGAGCCTTGCATATTTATCCATGGCGAATTCTCCATTCATAAAAATTGCCGATAGCGGCAATTAAATAATACACCGCATCGGCAATTAAATCAAGTAAAATTAAATTTCGGCAGTCAATGATTTATCATAAGGAAAGCTGCGGCGTCGGAGTTCCATGCGCCGTATTCGGGGTCGTCCCGCTTGTCGCTGAATACTCCCTGCTCGGCGAGAAACCTGCCCATATAGGCGCTGACCTTGGCTGCGCCGTAATAATTGAGGTGGTCGCCCTTGTCGCGGGTGTCCGTCGCCCAGTCTATGGGTATCTCGTCCCGCAGCAGGTTCATGTCTATGAATTGCAGCCCGAGACGGCGGGCGAGGGCGTCAACGCCGTTGTGTTTCTCCATGCTCCAATTCTTGGTGCTCGGCACGCTCACAAGCAGCAGCTGCGCCCCGTTCTTCTCGCAAAGAGCTTTGATCTTCTCAATATATTTGAGGCATTCCTTAGGCACGGTCTGCGCCTTGTCGGAGGGCGCCATGTATCCGTCGGTCGAGGCGGGGTTCTGAGCGGTGCTGTAGAGATAGCCTCTGGCTCGTTCGTCTCTCTCCTTGATGTCGGAGCTTTGCCAGCCTTTCGGCAGCAGCGACTTCCAGCGGTCGTGGTATTTGAAAACGCAGAATGCGTCCTGCGCCTTGGAGGTGATGACGTTTGCGCCGGAGAATCGGCTGTATATCGTGTCCGTTTCGAGCACGACTATTTTCGGGCTTTGGTGCTTAAAGGTCGTTGACAGCAGCTTGTATGAATAACAGAGCTTTTGCAGCGTTGAGCCGCAGACATATGAGCTGACTCCGCTCTCGTTCCAGATGCTCAGTGGTATGAATGCGCTGTAGGATTCGCTGTCGCCGAGAAAAATGACGTCTATCGAATTCTCTTTTTCCGACATGATACCGCCGATCAGCGGGTCGTCAAGCACGTTGCCCTGCGACATGGAGCGTGGCTTGACCATGACCGATGTTATCAGCAGCAGAGCCGCAAGTGCGACGATAAATGCGGCTGAGTGAAAGATGTTTTTAGCTGTAATTTTCATAACTGATTCCTCAAAAATCGGCGTAGATGGGGTCGACCGGTGTGTAGCCGGGGCCGTATGCGCCGAGGATAACGATGTAGATTATCAGCGCGAGTATCGCGGCGTAATGCAGGGCGGGGTGCTTCTCACGCAGAGCGCTGCGGATGTTGACACCCTTTTCGCTCAGCAGGCTGATGATAAAGACGACGGCGACCGTTATGCCGACCGCGACAAAGTCGCCGATATCAACTCCGAGGGCGGTGAAAAGCTCCCTGCCGTAGGCGGAGAAGGTGAAATCGGTCACGACTTTTTTGAGCATCACGAAGCCCGCCGTCGCACCGTTGGCGCGGAAAATCAGCTCGCCTATGACGATGAGGATATCCGAGCGGATTATCTGACCGATGCGGTAGGGGGCGGAGTCGGGGCTGATATTCAGCCGCTCATTGCTCCGTTTTATCAGCGGGGCAAAAAATCTGCCGACCATTATTACGACGAAGTGATAGAGGCCGAAGAGAATGTAGTTCCACGCAGCCCCGTGCCAAAGACCGTTGACGAGCCATACGCAGAGCAGCGCGACGCTGCCCGCGAGCAGCGGGCCGTATTGATTGCCGAGCCTCTTGCGGGCGGCTTTTGTCAGATGCTGCATCGGCTTCGACATCGTGACGGGGTAAAAGAGATAATCCTTGAGCCACTCGCCGAGGGTTATGTGCCAGCGCTTCCAAAATTCGGATATCGTCTTTGAGAAGAACGGGCGGCGGAAATTCTCGGGCATCGTAACGCCGAGTATCTGAGCGATGCCCGTCACGGCGTCCATAGCGCCCGAGAAATCCATATATAATTGTATCGTGTAGCATACGGCGGCGAGGGCGATGACTCCGCCGTCATACATATTGTAATTGTCAAAAACCTCTTTGATAAGGGGATTCAGCCTGTCGGCGACGACTATCTTTTTCATCATGCCGTAGAGCAGGCGCTCAAGCCCGAGGGTGAGGTTTGAGAAGTCAATCCTGCCCACGCTCCAAAGCTGCTCCGCCGTCTGAGAATAGCGGCAGATGGGGCCCTCAGTTATCTGCGGGAAGAACGCGAGCCATAGGGCGAGCCTCGGCAGGCAGTCATCGGCTTTGACTTTTTCACGGTAGACGTCGACGAGGTATGATACCGCTTGCAGCGTGAAGAACGAGATGCCGAGCGGCAGCAGGTATTTCGGCACGTTGAAGCGGAAGTCAAGCCCGAATAAGCCGAGCATGGAGTTGACGTTCGCTGCGGCGAAGGCCGAGTATTTGAGCACCAGCAGCGTGCCGAGATGCAGCGCGGCGGCGAGGGCAAGCACGCCTCGGCTGCGGCGCTGATATGCCTTTTTGATCTCTTTGCGCTGCTCTTTTTCAGCTTCCTTCAGCGCTTCGGTGCGCTTTGATATGATGCGGTCGAGCCACAGTCCGAAGTAATGCGCCGAGAATATCGACAGCAGCAGATAGATTATCAGCTTGCCGCTGACGAGCCAATAGAAGCCGAAGCTCAGCGCAAGGAGCATATAGCGGCGGGCTTTCTGCGGGGTCAAGACGTATATCAGCAGGCATATCGGTAAAAAGATCACGATATAATCAAAGCTGAAAAAAGAGGTCAGCTCAGGTGCGCCCGAGCCGGATATGAGAGAGGAGAGCATTATCCAGCCCTCCCTTGCCCGATAAGAGCGGTGATTTTAAGACGATACTTCATTTTTCCGTTCCTTTCTCTGGGTCTGTGTCCATTATAAAGCCGATATGTTAACACAAAAGTACGAAATAATTACAAAAGTACTACAAAATCGGGCTTTCTCCATCAAATCTTTCATGTTTTGTAATCATTTTGTACTTTAGGAGGAATAAGAGTGTTGTAAAAAATGCCGTCAGGTGCTATACTTATGCCGTAAGGAGGGGGGAGCATGATCAAGGAAAGAAGGCAGATGTCCGACGCGTTCCGCACGGCGCTGTTTATAATACTCTCCGGCGGGTATCAGGACGCATATACATATTGCTGCCGAGGCAAGGTCTTTGCGAACGCTCAGACGGGCAATATCGTGTTGATGAGCGTCAATCTGTTTGACGGCGATCTTCAAAAAGCGGTTCGCTATGTGATACCGCTGCTCGCGTTTTTGGCGGGGATAATCGCCGCCGAGAGCGTTCACCATAGGTTTAAGAATATCGAGAAGATCCACTGGCGGCAGATAGTCATTCTCTGCGAGATAATAATGCTCTTTGCCGTCGGCTTCATGCCGCAGGGGCTTAATGCCGCTGCCAACGCACTTGTTTCGTTCGTCTGCGCCATGCAGGTGCAGACCTTCCGCAAGGTCAGGGGGCATGCCTACGCCAGCACGATGTGCATAGGCAACATGAAAAACGGCGCCGAGGCTCTCTGCGCCTATTTCCACAGCGGCGACAAGAGGATTCTCGCAAAGGCGGGCGTGTATTTCGGCGTTATCCTGCTCTTTGCCGCCGGCGCGGGGATAGGCGGAGCGGTGACCGCTCATATCGGCGAGAGGGCAATATGGGTCAGCTGTGCCCTGCTGACGGTCAGCTTTTGTATAATGTTTAAGAGAGAGCGGCGCAATGAACAGGAATGAACAACTTAAAAAAGACGCTTTGGATATAATAAATACCGCAATCAGGGCAGCCGACCCGTTTGACTCGACCGCCGCGATATTGAGACGATTAAAGCTTGACCCCGATAAGCATCTGACCGTGTTCAGCATAGGTAAGGCGGCGATACCGATGGCAAAGGCGGCGGAAAGCGTTATCGGCGGGCGTATCGCAAAGGGTCTTGCGGTCACGAAATACGGTCACACGGGTGATTTCAGATCGGATATTTTTGAGGTCATTGAGGCGGCGCACCCCGTCAGCGACGGCAACAGCATTCTTGCGGCTCAGAGGGCGCTCGACATTGCGGGGAGCATCGGTGAGGGCGAAACACTGCTCGTCCTGCTTTCGGGCGGCGGCAGCGCGCTGTTCGAGAAGAGCGTTATCCCCGCCGAAATGCAGCGGGACATAACCCGCAGGCTACTTGCCCGCGGTGCGGATATCTCCGACGTGAACGCCGTGCGGCGCAGGCTCTCGCTCGTCAAGGGCGGCAGGCTTGCGGCTGCGGCTTACCCCGCCCGGGTCGTCACGGTGGCGCTCTCCGACGTGCTCGGCAACGACAGGAGCGTTATCGCCTCAGGCATAACGGTCAGAGAGCCGCTGAGCGACAAGGAATTCGCCGATACGGTCAAAAAGTATCTGCCCGAATACGCCGAAACGCTTGCGAGCCTTGACGGCGGCACGGATATAATGATAAACGACGGCGGTTATTATTTTGCGGGCGATGTTGAGATACTTTGCTCCGCCGCAAGGAGACGGGCTGAGGAGCTGGGCTGCGAGGTCGCCGACTTTGCCTGCGATATAACGGGCGAGGCGAGGGACGTTGCCGCCGAAAAGCTCGATAATTTAGGTAAAATAAAAGGAAAAAGAGCTTATATCTACGGCGGTGAGACCACCGTCACCCTCCGAGGGGGCGGCAGAGGCGGGCGCAATCAGGAGATGGCTCTCGCAGCTGCAGTCAAACTCCGCGGTAGGGAGAATATCGTCTTTGCCTCCGCAGGCTCTGACGGCACGGACGGCCCGACAGACGCGGCGGGCGGAATTGCCGACGGCGATACATATGAGCTCATGCGTTCACGGGGGGTAGACCCCGAGGCGGAGCTTCTGGATAACAATTCGTATTTTGCGCTGGACGCCGCCGATTCGCTCATCGTGACCGGTCCGACAGGCACAAATGTCAACGATATCACACTCATTCTGACTGATTTTTAATATGCAATAATAACGATATATGATCCCGGCAAGACCTAACGGCTTTGTAGGGATTTTGTAACCTTTTGGTGCAAATATTACGAAACGGTTACAAAGTTTTTAAATCTGTAAGAATTTTGTAATTTTGCAGTCACAAAATTAGTAACAAATTCGTTTTAATATATGTAAGGGCTTTAAAAGTGATATTACGGCCTCATTTCGTCAATAATCAATAAAACAGAGAAAACGACAAATGATTTAATGCGGAACACATAAGATAAGGAGAAGAAAATGCAGATAAATATAACCGAATGGCTTGAGCAGGCTGCTGCGGCTCACCCCGGCAGAGCGGCCTACTCGGATAAGGATTCGTCGATTGAATTCGGCACCTTGCGCCGCTATGCCCGCTCTATAGGCACGGCGGTCGCGGCGAAAAGCGAGCCTCGCAAGCCCGTGGCGGTATTCTCCGGCAGACATATCCTGACCCCGGCGGCGTTCCTCGGGGCGGCGTATGCGGGCTGCTTCTATGCCCCCATCGACTGCAAGCTCCCCGCCGCAAGGATAGAGCAGATACTCGGCACCCTTGCTCCGCAGCTTTTGATAACCGACAGGGCAAGCCTTGACGAGGTGAAGGCTCTCGGCTTTGATAATGAAAGAATAATAGTTATAGAGGACGCGATAGAGCGCCCCGCCGACGACGCTGTGCTCGCCGCAAGGCTGAGCGGGGCGAATGAAGAGGATCCGCTCTATATCATATTCACCTCAGGCTCGACGGGCAGACCAAAGGGCGTTATCACCTCGCATCATTCGCTCATGTGCTACCTTGACGCCTACGCCGAGGTGATGGGCATCGACGAATCCGACGTGCTCGGCAATCAGTCGCCGCTCGATTATATTGCGGCGGTGCGTGATATATATCTGCCGCTCAAATGCGGCTGCTCCACCGTTATCATACCGAAGGAGCTGTTTATGACCCCTGCTGCGCTCTTTGACTATATGACCGAGCGCAAAGTGACGGCGGTCGGCTGGTGCGTGTCGGCATTGACACTGCCCGCCTCTCTCGGAGCGTTTGAGCACTCCGTGCCGAAATATCTTAAAAAGATATGCTTCTCCGGCTCGGTGATGCCTTGCAGATACCTCAGAATGTGGCAGCTCAACCTGCCGGGGGCTAAATTCGTCAATCAATACGGCCCCACCGAGGCTACCGCCTCCTGCACATACTATGAGGTGAAGGAGACCGTTGACGAGGGCGACGTTATCCCGATAGGCCGCCCGTACCGCGATTACCGTGTATTCCTGCTGAATGAGGACGGCGCGGCAGTCCCCGACGGCGAGGAGGGCGAGATATGCGTATCCGGCCCGATACTTGCCCTCGGATATTACAATGACCCCGAGCGCACGGCAAAGGATTTCATCCAAAATCCGCTGAATTCCGCTTACCGTGAGATAATATATAAGACGGGCGATATCGGCGTTATGAGAGCCGACGGAGAGCTGATGTTCAAGGGGCGGCGCGACCGCCAGATAAAGCATCTCGGCCACCGTGTGGAGCTTGACGAGATCGAGCGTGCCGCCTGCCGCACCGAGGGCGTCGCCGAATGCTGCGTCCTCTATGACAGGGAGAAGGAGACGATATGCCTATTCTATACAGGCACGGCGAGCGTGCGTGAGCTTTCGCTCTCGCTCCGTCAGACCCTGCCCGGCTTTATGATACCGAGGAAAATGAAGCAGCTCGAGGAAATGCCCAAGCTGCCGAACGGCAAGACCGATATGAACACACTGAGAAATTATTAAAAGGAGAAATTAAAATGAGAGAAAAACTTATGGCTATCCTTGAGGAGCTCAGACCCGACGTTGACTTTGAGAATGAAAAGCAGCTTATCACCGACGGCATACTCGAATCCTTTGATATAGTCGCCCTTGTCGGCGAGATAAGCGACGCATTCGACGTTGAGCTTCATGTGGAGGATCTCGTACCCGAAAATTTCAATTCCGTAGATAACATGATAGAGCTTATCAAAGAATTAGAGGATGAATAATATGAATTCAGAAGCATTGCAGGATATAGCTGCATCTTTTGCCACGCCCACCTTCATCTTTGATGCGGACGAATTCGGCAGGAGGGCGAAAAATGTCAAAAGCGCCATCGGCGGCGCCTCACTTTGCTACTCGATAAAGGCGAACCCGTTTTTGCTCGCCTGCTTGCCCGAGGAGATAGACAGGGTCGAGGTTTGCAGCCCCGGCGAGCTGGCGATTTGCCGCAGGGTCGGAGTTGACCCGTCTACGGTGGTGTATTCGGGCGTCAATAAGGGCAGCGAGGACATCGCCGAGGCTATAGAATACGGGGCGGAGCTGCTCACGGCAGAGAGCCTCAGGCAGCTTGGACTTATCAATGCCGCCGCCATTGCCGCTGGCAAGAGGGTGAGAGTCGCTCTCAGGCTCACGAGCGGCAATCAGTTCGGCATGGACAGCGAGGCTCTCAAGCGTGCAGTCGCCGAAAAAGGCAGCTATGAGGGCGTTGACATCGTCGCTATCCATTATTACTCAGGCACCCAGAAAAAGAAGCTCGCAGTCGTCGAAAAGGAGCTTGCCGAGCTTGAGGAGCTTGCGGATATTCTCGAGGAGCGCTTCGGGCTGTCTGGCATTTCGCTCGAATACGGCCCCGGTCTGCCCGCCGATTACTTCGGCGACGACCCCGAGGGGCGCGATATGGCGGTGCTCGCCGAGGCGGGCGCAATGATAGCCGCCGTCGCCGCAAGGCGCAGCGTTACCGTGGAATTCGGCCGATTCCTTGCCTCCCCCTGCGGCACTTATCTCACCGCAGCGGCTGATATAAAGAATAATAACGGCGAGAATTTCGTCATCTGCGACGGCGGAATAAATCACCTAAAATATTACGGGCAGACAATGGCGATGCAGACGCCGCCGATAACTCTGCTCGGCGACCACGGCGAAAAAACCGAGGATTACACGCTCTGCGGCAGCCTCTGCACCACGGCGGATATCCTCGTTCGTAAAGTTACCCTGCCCGCCCTCTCGGTCGGCGATGTGCTCGCCTTCGGCAGGTGCGGAGCTTATTCCGTGACGGAGGGCATAGGGCTGTTCCTCTCAAGGCAGCTCCCCCGCATAGTGCTCCATTCGGAGCGGGGCGGCAATAGGCTGCTGCGCGACTTCTACGGCACGGATATATTGAATTCCCCTGCGGAGGTGTGACGGTTGGCAATAGTTTCATTTAATTTTTTTGTCTTTTGCGCCGCCGTACTGATACTTTATTATATATTCCCGTCAAAGAAATATCAGTGGACCGTGCTCCTTGCGGCGAGCTACGCCTACTATATTATTTGCTGCAATAAATACACGTTTTATCTTATAGCTACCACCGCTATGGCGTGGGTAGGCGGGCTTATCATGGACAGGCTCACCGTCAACTGCGCCGCCGCAGTTGAGCGGAATAAAGAGCAGTGGGATAAGGAACAGCGCAAGAAATACAAAGCCAAGGTGCAGAGCGGCAGGCGGGCGGTCATGGCCGCCGTGCTGGTGCTGAATTTCGGCATTCTTGCTTTCCTCAAGTATTTTGACTTTGCTGCCCGTTCGGTGCATTCGCTGCTCGGCGCGGTCGGGCTGGATATAGCGATGCCCGATTTCAAACTGGTGCTCCCGCTGGGCATTTCGTTCTACACATTCCAGACCATGGGATATGTGATAGATGTTTACAGGGGCAAATTCAGGGCGGCAAAGAATCCGGCGAAGTTCGCGCTTTTTGCCTCGTTCTTCCCGCAGATAGTGCAGGGCCCCATCGCCTTTTACAGCGACCTTGCCTATCAGCTCTATGCGCCGCATGACTTTAACTACAACCGCTTCAAGAGCGGCGGCATTCTCGCACTTTGGGGTCTGTTTAAGAAGCTCGTTATCGCCGACCGTGCCGTGGCAATGGTCAAGCTCGTTGCGGGCAATTACTCCGACTTCAAGGGCACATATATACTTATGGCCGTGTGTATGTACGCCATTCAGCTCTATGCGGATTTCTCGGGCGGCATTGATATCTGCCGCGGCTTTGCGGAGATGCTCGGCATCACCATGGCGCAGAATTTCAGGCAGCCGTATTTCTCAAGGAGCCTGACCGAGTATTGGCACCGCTGGCATATCACCCTCGGCGAATGGCTGAGGACATATCTTTTCTATCCGATATCCATTTCAAAGCCGTTCCTCAAAATGGGCAAGCAGCTCAAGAAGCACGGCCTCAAGCATCTCGGCAAGGTGTTGCCCACGAGCATTGCTTCGCTGATAACCTTTATCGTTATCGGCGTGTGGCACGGGGCGGCGTGGAAATATGTGGCTTTCGGCCTCTTTAACGGCATGGTGATCCTTATCTCGAGCCTGATGCAGCCGTGGACTCAAAAGCTCGCAAAGGCGCTGAGGATACGCCGTGAGAATTTCTTCTACAGGCTGTTTGAGATCGGCCGCACGATGCTGCTCGTGTTGGCGGGCTATTACTTCGATATCGCCCCCGGCTTCAAGGCGGCGATGAAGATGATGCTGCGCTCGGTGACGGATATCCATCTGTCGGATCTCGGCGATTTTGCCTGCCTTGCCCCGAGCAAGCTCGACAGGCTTGACTACCTTGTGATAATCTTCGGCTCGCTGGTGATGCTCATTGTCTCGATAGTGCGCGAGCACACGGGCAGGGATGTCAGGCAGCAGCTCATGCGTAAGCCGACGATAGTGCAGTGGCCGATATATATCGCCCTTATCATGCTTATCGCGGTGCTCGGCGTTTACGGCCCGGGATGCAACCCCGCAGACTTTGTATATATGCAATTTTAAGTGAGTGTGTTATGAAAAAAATTATCAAAGCAACAGCCTTTGCGCTGGTAGTGGCTTTTTGCTTAGCCCTTGTGACGGATTTCCTGAGCATGACCGACCGTGAGGACACCATGCACGTGCGTGGGTATTTTGAAGAGCCGAATAACTCGATAGATGTGCTGATGATTGGCGCAAGCGAGCTTTACACGGGCTTCAGCTCGCCGCTTGCGTGGAAGAAATACGGCTTCACGAGCTACGCTCTGTCATATTCCGGGGCGCAGGGCTCGCTCTATAAGACGATGCTGACACAGGCTCTCGATACGCAGAATCCGAAGCTCGTCGTATTCGAGGTCGGCGGCTTCCTCTATTATGAGAATTATCTCAAAAACTACAAAAAGATGCATATCTGGTTCGATAACGTGCCGTACGGCGAAACGAAGCTGGAGACGCTCGAGCAGATGATACCCGCCGAGAAGCAGAACGAATACAAATATCAGCTTCTCAAATATCATTCAAATTGGAAGCACCCGAAGGACTGCTTCAAGGGCTGGCTCGGCAAGATGGCGCTGCGCCTGAGAGGTTATTCTTACACCAAGGCTTTCGCCACCTCCGCAATGTGCCGCAAGACGGCGGAGCTTGAGAAATACAACCCGCCGATGTGCGATTATTCGGAGCAGTGCCTGCGTGATTTGCTCGAATACTGCAAGTCGATAGGGCTTAAAAATGTGCTCTTTGTGCGCGGGCCGCATTGCACCGACAGCAAGGGTCACATGAAGGTCTATGACAAGATGGAGGCAATGATAAACGAATACGGCTATGTATTCCGCAACTATGACAACGCCTTCAAGGAGATAGGCCTTGACACCAAAACGAATTTCTACAACCGCGACCACCTCAACGTGCTCGGCATGGAGAAATACACCGATTTCCTCGGCAAGTATATCGTTGAGCACTACGACGTGACCGGTTACCACTCAAAGGAAGTCATAAAGGAGTGGGACGAATGCACCGTCAAGACCGAGGAGGTCATACAGAAGTGCAAGGATAATATCGCCGAGGGCAAATGGGCAAGACGATACGAACTGAGCGCCTTTATCCCCGATTGACAGAATAAAATAAGCGCCGAAACTCTTGATTGAGCCTCGGCGCTTTCTTTTTGATTTATTGACCGCATTCCCCGCAGTGGGGGCAGGTCTCGCAATTCGCAAACTGCGAATGATCATATTCGATGCCGTTTTTCTCGTAATAATCCTGAATTGCCGCCTTTATGGCCTCCTCCGCGAGGACCGAGCAATGCAGCTTGTGGGCGGGCAGACCGTCCAGGGCCTCGACAACGGCTTTGTTTGAGACTGCCAGAGCCTCCGACAGCGGCTTGCCCTTTATCATCTCGGTCGCCATGGAGCTTGAGGCGATGGCGCTGCCGCAGCCGAAAGTCTCAAACTTGACGTCGGTGATAACGCCGTCGTCTATCTTCAGGTACATCTTCATTATATCGCCGCACTTGGGGTTGCCGACCTCGCCTATGCCGTCGGCGTTCTCTATCACGCCCACATTGCGGGGATGATAGAAGTGATCCATTACTTTTTCACTGTAAAGAGCCATAATATCTCCTTATTCCAATATAAATTTTCTCTCGCCGCTGAGCTTTTCATTCCACAGCGGAGACATGTTTCTGAGCCTTTCGACCGCTTCTTTTACGCATTTGACGATGAAATCGGCTTCCTCAAGAGTGTTATCCTCGCTGAGCGAGAGGCGCAGCGAGCCGTGAGCCACTTCATGCGGCCTGCCTATGGCGAGGAGCACATGGCTCGGGTCAAGCGAGCCCGAGGTGCACGCCGAGCCGGAGGAGGCGCAGATGCCGTTTGCGTCGAGCAGGAGCAGCAAGCTCTCGCCCTCTATGCCCTCAAAGCAGAAGCTGACGTTGCCGGGCAGTCGGTTGACGGGGTCGCCGTTGAGCGCCGAATGCGGTATCTTTGACAGCTCCGAGATGAGTTTATCCCTGACCGCCGCAGTCTTTGCGGCTCTGTCGTCAAGCTCTTCGCAGGCCTTTTTAAGCGCGGCCGCCATGCCGACTATTGCGGGCACATTCTCCGTGCCGGCACGCTTGCCCCGCTCCTGAGCGCCGCCCTCGATGATATTCGTCAGGCGGATACCCTTGCGGGCATAGAGCACGCCAGTGCCCTTGGGGCCGTGAAATTTATGCGCCGAGAGGGAGAGCATATCAATATTCTGCTCCCTGACGTTGATGTGCAGGTGACCTGCCGCCTGGACGGCGTCGGTGTGGAAGAGCACGCCCTTCTCACGGCAGACGGCGCCTATCTCGCTTATCGGCATGACCGAGCCTATCTCGTTATTTGCATACATTACGGAGACAAGGCAGGTGTCGTCCCTGATAGCGGAGGCGACCTGAGCGGCGGTGACTGTACCCGTTTCGCCCACGGGCAGCAGCTCTACTTCAAAGCCGCGGCTCTCCAGCTTTTTGAGCGTGTGCAGGATCGCGTGATGCTCAAACGCTGTGGAAATTATGTGCTTCTTGCCTTTTTTTGCGCCGAGCTCCGCTGCGGAGATGAGCGCCTGATTATCCGCCTCGCTGCCGCCTGAGGTGAATGTGATCTCATTCGCCGAGCAGCCGAGACATTCGGCTACGGTCTCCCTCGCCCCCGCAAGAGCGTGGGCAGCCTCAAGCCCGACGGAATGCAGGCTTGAAGGGTTGCCGTAGATCTTATCCATATATGGGAGCATTGCCTCTATCGCTTCGCGACACATTTTGGTCGTTGCGGCGTTGTCAGCATATATAGTCATCTTGATTTTCCTTTCGTATTTTCTTCTATTTCCTCTGTTAATCGGCGAACATCGGGGTTGTCAGATATCTGTCGCCCGTGTCGGGGAGCAGCACGACTATCGTCTTGCCCTTATTCTCTTCTCTCTTTGCGAGCTGCATTGCGGCGAATACCGCTGCGCCCGAGCTGATGCCCACAAGCACGCCCTCAGCCCTGCCTATCATCTTGCCGGTGGCGAAAGCGTCCTCGTTGGTGACGGTGATTATCTCGTCGTATACGGAAGTGTTGAGAATATCGGGCACGAAGCCTGCGCCTATGCCCTGGATCTTATGAGCGCCCGCAACGCCGGTCGAGAGGACGGGTGAGCCTGACGGCTCAACGGCAACGACCTTGACGTTGGGATTCTTTGACTTGAGGTATTCACCGACGCCCGTGACGGTGCCGCCGGTGCCGACGCCCGCGACAAAGATATCGACCTTGCCCGCGGTGTCCTCCCAGATCTCAACGCCCGTAGTCTTGCGGTGAATGTCGGGGTTAGCGGGGTTTGTGAACTGGCCGGGGATGAAGCTGCCGGGGGTCGCCTCCGCCAGCTCCTTGGCCTTGGCGATAGCGCCCTTCATGCCCTTTGCGCCCTCGGTGAGCACAAGCTCCGCGCCGTAAGCCTTCATAAGCTGCCTGCGCTCGACGGACATCGTTTCGGGCATTACGATTATTACCTTATAGCCCTTTGCCGCCGCAACGCTTGCGAGGCCTATGCCGGTGTTGCCGCTCGTCGGCTCGATTATGACTGAATCCTTGGTCAGCAGACCCTTTGCCTCGGCGTCGTCAAGCATTGCCTTTGCGACTCTGTCCTTGACCGAGCCTGCGGGATTGAAGTACTCGAGCTTTGCGAGCACTCTTGCGCCAAGCTGCTCTTTTTGCTCTGTATTCCTCAGCTCCAGCAGGGGAGTGCCGCCTATAAGATCCTGTATTGATGAATAAACTTTTTCTTTCATAATTGACAACCTCCATAAACATATCTCTTTGATGGGATTATCGTATCACAATATTCCTACTTTGTCAATAGGTTTTTGAACTTTTTTGAAAATTCTTTAAAAAATCGACCCGCGCGGTCTTTTCGGCCGCGCGAGTCGGGATAAATTTGATTCAGATTTCGTAGTCGCCGACCGCCGAGGGGTCGATGAGGTCGGCAATAGAGATGCTGTCGAGGTAGCCGCAGATGAGGTTGTCGAGCTTCTCCCACATGGGCAGGGTGAGGCATTGCGCCGCCCGCTCGCATTTATTCGGCTTGCAGTCGAGGCAGGAGACGGGCGCAAGCGAGCCCTCGGTCAGCCTCAAAATTTCGCCGACGGAGTATTCCTCGGGCTTGCGGGTCAGGCGGTATCCGCCGCCGCGGCCTCTCATGCCCTCAACGATATTTGCCTTGACAAGGATGCTGACGATGCTTTCAAGGTATTTCTCCGATATATTCTGCGACTTTGCGATGGAGTCGAGCCTCTTGTATTCGCCGTCCTTGCTCAGGGCAAGCTCAAGCATGACCCGCAGGGCGTATCTGCCCTTGGTTGAAACCAGCATCGTAACCCTCCCTTTCTTTAGATGTTATGCCCCTTGCCGAGAGTCGGCAGGGTGCAGGAAAGCCGCCGTTTGAGTGCGGCGGCTGTAGTATTATTCTGCGTCGTCGGCGTTCTCCCAATTGTGCCAAACAGCCTGCACGTCGTCGTTATCCTCAAACATTTCGAGCATCTTTTCCATGTTCTTGATGTCGTCGGGGTCGGTGAGAGCGGTGTAGGTCGAGGGAACATACTCAACTTCGGCGGAGACAAAGGAATAGCCCTTGGCTTCGAGGTCGTCACGGACTGCGCCGCAGTCGTTGGGCTCGGTCCTTATTTCAAACACGCCGTCGTCGGTCAGAAAGTCGGTAGCGCCGGCCTCGAGAGCATCCTCCATGAGCTTATCCTCATCAACGCCCTCTTGCTCGATAACGATAACGCCCTGCTTTGAGAACATGAACGAAACGCAGCCGCTCTGGCCCATGTTTCCGCCGTATTTGTCAAAGTAATGGCGAACGTCGCCGGCGGTCCTGTTGCGGTTATCGGTAAGAGTCTCAACGATAACTGCGATGCCCGAGGGGCCGTAGCCTTCATAGACTATTTCTTCATAATCGGCGCCGCCTGCTTCGCCGGCAGCCTTTTTGATTATCCTGTCGATATTGTCGTTGGGGACGTTGTTGGCCTTAGCCTTGGCGATAACGTCCTTGAGCTTTGAGTTTGACGCGGGATCGGGGCCGCCCTCGCGGACGACGACCGCTATCTCACGGCCGATCTTGGTGAAGATCTTGGCTCTCTGATTATCGGTTTTTTCTTTTTTGCGCTTAATAGTGCTCCATTTTGAATGGCCGGACATTTAGAAAACCTCGCTTTATGTCTTTATGTGTATTAACTTAATTATTATATATCAAAACCGTGCCGCTTGTCAAGATTTTATTGCGTTGCGAAGCTCGAATACCGTGCCGTCCTTCAGCGGCTCGTCGGTTTCCTCAAGGTCGAGGCTGTCGGAGGAGTCCGCCTTGTAAATGAGCGTATCGTCCTTGACGGTGAAAACATAGTGCTTGCCCTCGCTGTTTGTGATGGTGAGCGTGCCGTCGCCGACCTCATATGTGCCCCTGAAGGAGAGGCTGTAGAGCGCCGAATACCTGAATGAGCAGTTGCCGTCCTCGCGCAGGATTATCTGCCTGCCCATAGCCTCGGCCTCGGTGTCGACATATCTGCCGTAGGTGACGGGGGAGGATGAGCCGCACCCGCCGAGAATCAGCAGAGCCGCCGCAATGAAAGCGCATAGGATTTTTTTCATAATACACACTCCTGTTTTTTTTATATCGCCTGATTGAATCCCTCGCCGAGGATCTCGTTCGCCTCACTGACGATGATAAACGTCTTGTGGTCTATCGCCTTTGCGGTGCGGATTATGCCGGGTATCTCGTGCCTGCGGGCAACGCAGATGAGCATATTTTTATTCTCGCCCGTGTATGCGCCGACTACCGGCACTATCGAAACGCCCCTGTGCGACGAGGTGATTATAGCCTTTGAGATTTCTTCGGGCTTCTCGGTGATTATCATCAGCATTTTGCCGTTGCCCGTGCCGTAGACCATCGAGTCGATCAGACGGGTGCTTGCAAATATCGTGATTATGGCGTAAAGGCCGCTCTCTATACTGCGGAAAACTATCATGTTGGAGATTATGACGAGGGCATCCGCAACGAGCACGACCTTGCCTATCGTGATGAATTTCCATTTCTTGTGGATGAGCCTTGCCACGATATCCGTGCCGCCGCTGGTAGCGCCGGTTATCGTTATCAGCCCCAGCCCCGCGCCCTCGAGAATTCCGCAGAAGAGCGAGGCGAGGAGCGTGTCGCCCGTGTAGGTCGGCATGATCGCGCCGAAGACATCGAGCGCCGTCGAGAGTATCACCGTGACCCAGAGCGTGCGAGCCACGAGCTGCCTGCCGAGGAATATCCACATGAGTATCAGCATTGGGATATTCAGCGCAAGGTTCACTATACCTACGGGCAGCGAAAACAGGTGATTGACTATCACCGCTATGCCCGTGAAGCCGCTTTGAGCGATCGAATTGGGCACGGCGAAGCAGCAAACGCCTATCGAGTAGAGCGAGCAGCCGATGACCCACATTATATTATTTTTGAGCAGTTGAAGAGCGCTTTTTTTATTGAGATTCATCGTTTCCCTCCGAAAATCAACCGTCGCTGCGGCGCAGCTCGGAATAAAGCTCGTTGATCCTGTCCGTCATGCCCTTGAGGTAAAGCCAGCCGAAGAGGCTCTCAAGCCCCGTTGCGTAGTGATAATCGGCGCTCGACTGATTTTTGGGTATGCCGCCCGTGTGGGCGTTCCTGCCTCTTTTGAATACAGCTTCCTCATCCTCGGTCAGCAGCGGGAGGATGCGCCTTATGCCGCCCGCCTGGGCGGAGGCGCAGACGATGCGTGCCGCGGTTTTGTGGAGCGTGTCCACCGGACGGTTCGCCTCGCAGACAAGCTCGCTGCGTACGAGCAGGTCAAAGACGGAGTCGCCGACGAAGGCGAGGGTCAACGGGCTGAGCGCCGAGACATCGGCGGTCTTTTCAAGCAACAGATTCAAATCCATACCTCCCGTCAGTTGACGAAGTCAAATTCAAGTTCATATATAGAGACCGTGTCGCCCTCGTTGATGCCGCGCTCTCTCAAAGCGTCGATTATGCCGCTCGAGGTGAGTACTCTCTGGAAGTATTGGAGCGATTCGTAGTCGTCAAGGTCGGTGCGCTGCAAAATTTTCAGCAGCCACGGAGCCTCCACGAAGTAAACGCCGTCCTCAACTCTGATGGTGAAGCCCTTGTCGTTCTGCTTCTCAAACATCTCGAGCGGGATGGATTCGGTCTCGTAGCGCTTGATTGGCGGCAGGGTGGAGAGCCTGTTCCATATTGCGCTGACAAGCTCCGAGGTGCCCTCGCATATCGGGGCGCACATCGTGTGGTATTCGTAGCCCTTGTCCGTAAAGTAGCTGCGAAGCCTCTCGAGCTGCTCGTCGTCGGCAAGGTCGACCTTGTTGGCGACAACTATCTGCGGGCGCTTTGCAAGCTCTGGGTCGAATTTTTCAAGCTCGCGGTTGATTATCTTGAAATCCTCTATCGGATCTCTGCCCTCGCTGCCCGCGGCGTCAAGAATATGCACGAGCAGGCGGCAGCGGTCGACATGGCGCAGAAATTCGTGACCGAGACCAACGCCGTCGCCAGCACCCTCGATAAGACCGGGGATATCCGCCATTACAAAGGAGCTGCCCTCGCCGAGCGATACAACGCCGAGCACGGGGGTGAGAGTGGTGAAATGATAATTCGCTATAACGGGCTTCGCCTGGCTGACGACCGAAACAAGGGTCGATTTGCCGACATTGGGGAAGCCGAGCAGGCCGACGTCGGCAAGCAGCTTCAGCTCAAGGCTAACCTCCCACTCCTCGCCGGGAATGCCGTTCTTTGCGAAGCGGGGCACCTGGCGGGTCGGGGTGGCGAAGTGAGGGTTGCCCCAGCCGCCGTTGCCGCCCTTTGCGGCGATAAAAGGTTTGCCGTCGGACATATCCGCCATAACCGCGCCGCTCTCGGCCTCACGGATTATAGTGCCCCTGGGCACTTTGATTATCAGATCCTCGCCCCGTCTGCCGTTTTTGCGCCCGCCGGAGCCGTCTTCGCCGTTGGGGGCGGTGTATTTTCTCTTGTAGCGGAAGTCGGCGAGCGTCGAGAGGTTGTCGTCCACCTCAAAGACTATGTTGCCGCCTCTGCCGCCGTCGCCGCCGTCGGGGCCGCCCGCAGCGACATATTTCTCTCTGCGGAAGCTCACGGCGCCGTTGCCGCCGTTGCCCGCCTTTATCTTGATTTTTGCAATATCTACAAACATGACTTCTCCTTATTTCAGACATTAAATTACATTATATATTATACACTGCGCCGCCGCTTATTACAATACTTTTTTCGCGGTATTCGGCGATATTGTTATTGCTGAATTGCAATTATTTTGCGGGATGCCGAGGACGTCATCCCCTACGATTGGATTGCGGTTGTTTCGTTATATATTCAGCAGGATTATGACTTAAACATCTGCCGGACAATCCTCAGTCACTCCGTGACGGATGATTGATTTTCACCAACAACAAGACCTAAAATTGCCTATATGCTCCATAAATTACGCACTTTAAAGGCTCCCTTGTGTAAAGGGAGCTGTCAGCCGTCAGGCTGACTGAGGGATTGACTTATCAAATTGTCGTTTGAATACTGATTGATTGGTTTATAAAACTGTTGCCCACCTCTTAGGCTCCCTTTGACGAGGGAGCTGTCCGTAGGACTGAAGGGGTTCTTGCCGGAATTCAACCGAGAATTCCTCCGTCACGGCTCTAAATTCGGCGGCGTATGCCAAAACGAATATAATGTAATGTAAATGACACGGTTTTTTATAAAAAAGTTCAAAATAATTTTTGAAACCTCAAAATTTTTATTTTCATCCGTTTAAATTGACAAAAACGGCGGCTTATGTTATATTTACAGAGAAATTGACCGAAAAGGGAGGGGTAATATGCCGACAAAAGCCGAGGAGACAGGCAGGCTTGCGCTCAGGGCTGCCTCGGGCGAGCAAAAGGCCTTTGATGAGCTGTATGCTGCGACGGTCGAGACGGCGTATTACACGGCGACCCTCGTGCTGACCTCGCAGGAGGATATTGCCGACGCCCTCCAGATCTCATATATGAAGGCCTTCGCCCATATCGGCGAGCTGGAGCACCCAGAGAGCTTCGAGAAATGGCTGAAAAAGATAGTTATCAACGAATGCAGGAATTATCTGCGTGACAACGGCAAGCACATATTCTCCACCGTCTATATCGGCGGCAGCTACGACGATATTGAGGGCAGCGACCTCACTGTTGATATAGCGGGCAATGAGGAATTGCGGCGCACGCTCGACGAGATACTGTCCTCGCTGCCGGAGAAGCAGCGTGTCTGCGCGAATTTATTCTATTTTGAGAAATACAGCGTTGCTGAGATAGCGGCGCTGCTCGGCATATCCGAGGGCACGGTCAAGAGCCGCCTGCATTACGGCAGGAGAACTCTCGAACGCAAGTATAAGCGCAGCTCGGAGGGCAAGAGGTTTTACGGCGTTGCCGTTGTGCCTGCTGTTGCCGCTTTGCTTGCTTACAAGGCGGGCAAAAGCTCCGCCCCCGCCGCCGTCAAGGCCGTCAGTGCCGGGCACCGGCGCTTCAAGCGCATCGTCATCGCTGGGCGCAGCGACGACTACTGCTACCCCTGCGGTGCGTGCCGTCAGGTGCTCTACGAGTTCGGGCCCGACATGGAGGTCGTGTGCCTGAACAAGGACAACGAGGAAAAGCACCTGCACATCAAGGAGCTGCTCCCCTACGGCTTCGACCAGACGTGGCTTGCAATCGACGAGAAATAACGAAAAAAGAGAGCGGCGCTGCCGCTCTCTTTTTTCGTTCGCTTCAGTTGCTTCCAGAGGAAGAGGCTCCAATCGTCACCTCGCCGCTCATCGTTTCGATCGTAAGCTCGCTCATCTCACCGCCGTCGAGCGCGGGCACGGTGTAGTACGCTTCGTGGTCGCCGCAGGCGATGAGCGTTCCTTCGCGCTCGGTGAGCGCGGAGCGGAACGCGCCGCTTTTCGTTTCATAGTCGAGAGTAAAGCCGTCCTGCGCGGGAAGGGTCAGATAGATGCTGCCGCTCTCCGTTTCGGCATCAAGGCGCAGCGCACGCTCGGTAGCCAAAATCAGGTCACCGCTGACGCTTTCGAAGTCCAGCGCGCCGAGCGCGCCGGCGATATCCACCTTGCCGCTCGCGGTTTCGATCTCGGCACTCTCCGCTTCGCCCGCAAGCTCGATCGCGCCGGAGACGGTCGAGAGCTCGATTTTCCCCCATGTGCCGTCCACCACGCCCACGCTGCCGTTCACCGTCTCGATCTCGACCGTGGGGCAGTTCGCGCACATCACGCGCGCATCGCCGCTGAGCGTCGAAAGCTCGATCTTCTGCGCATCGGCGCTCACGTAGGCGTAGGCGTCCGTTGTTTCGACTTTGATCTCCTCAAAGTGACCGGCGCTGACCAGTTCCCTCGGAAGTCCCACGTCGAGGTCCTTTTCCCCGTCGTAGCTGCCGCGGTAAGCGTCGCCGAGGAAGTGGATGCGCAGCGTGTCGCCGTCGATCGCGCAGACCATCTTCTCGCTCTCGGCGAGTGGCGCGGTGGATTCCTCCTTCACGCTGATCTGCGCGCTCTGCTCGGCGGTATAGATGTTCACGCTGCCGCGGCGCCACG
>ERZ779851.82-NODE-82-length-89864-cov-16.030175_pt1 | contig 89864 bp, 74 predicted proteins | sample MGYA00511094_ERZ779851 | MGnify/ENA primary metagenome ERZ779851 (study PRJEB29588, sample SAMEA2155512) | human gut metagenome | biome: human gut; feature: human-associated habitat; material: faeces | place: Denmark | collected 2008/2010 ...
CGCCTGCGGCGGGTCGCATTAGCGACATTATTCCATTCCGCCGCAGTGCGATCCCCCGGAGGGGCTTTTTGCTCTATAGGAAACACAATGTCCATGCTTGAACGTAACATGGTATTTCTATAGAGATTAGGGTGTCAAAAAGCCTAAAACCGCCTTTTGACACCCAGATCCTATAGAGCAAAAAAAGTCCCTGTATAACAGGGTAGTCTTCTTTCACAAAACTACTGCTCTGCTATACAGGGTAATCTTCTTATATAATCTTAGTCTGCAAATAATGGGGTAGACAGGTATCTGTCACCGGAATCCGGTAAAAGTACGACAATGTTTTTGCCTTTATTTTCCGGACGTTTTGCATAATCGATTGCTGCCCAGAGAGCTGCTCCTGATGAAATACCTACCAGAACTCCTTCGTGTTTTGCAAGAAGTTTTCCTGTAGCAAATGCATCGTCATTCTCAACCGTAATTATCTCATCATATACTTTTGTATTCAGTACATCTGGAACGAATCCTGCTCCGATTCCCTGAATCTTGTGTGGGCCAGGTGCACCGCCTGAGAGAACAGGTGAATCAGCAGGCTCAACTGCTATCAGCTTGACATTCGGGTTGTGCTCCTTAAGTCCGCTTCCTGTTCCTGTGGCTGTTCCGCCTGTTCCTACTGCTGATACAAATGCATCAACCTTTCCGTCTGTATCTCTCCAGATCTCCTCTGCTGTTGTCTTCTTGTGGATAGCAGGATTTGCCTTGTTCTCAAACTGCTGTGGGATAAACGCATTTCCATACTGCTCCTTGAGCTCATTTGCCTTGGCGATGGCTCCCTTCATTCCCTCTCTGCCCGGTGTTAACACGATCTCAGCACCGAGAGCTGACACGATCTTTCTACGCTCAACGCTCATGGTGTCCGGCATGGTGAGTATCAGGTGAAGGCCCTTTGCTGCTGATACAAATGCAAGTCCGATTCCTGTATTGCCTGATGTAGGCTCGATGATGACTGTCTCCTGATTGATGAGGCCATCCTTTATTCCCTGCTCGATCATGGCTGCTGCCACACGATCCTTTACTGAGCCAAGCGGGTTGAAATACTCAAGCTTTGCAACGATGTGTGCCTTGAGGCCAAGCTCCTTCTCATAATTTGTGAGCTCCAGAAGTGGAGTATTTCCTATAAGTTCTGTTAACTGTGATGCTATCTTTGCCATGGTTCTTGTTTCCTTTCTTTTCTTTTTTTACTTTTTCAAGTCGCTATGTTATTTCTTGACTCTCAACCATCTTTATATACTGTGCATTATTTTCTATATAATTCTTTTCAGTCTAAGGTCTGAGGTTTTCAATTCATGATTTTCTCATTTTTTGTCTTCAATCTGCTTTTAACAGGCCATCTGATAAATCTTTTCCTCTATTGCTCCTGCCAGTGCTGCATGGCCCTCAGGATTCATGTGTTCCTGATCTGCCTCGCTGCTGTCCGCCACGGATGATGCCGCCAGGAATTCCACACCAAACTCATCGGCTATATTCCTGTACACATCTGTGAGTTTTCTTGACACCTCAACGGATTCCGGTGAGAACTCAGGATCAAACTCATCCTTCCACACCTGCTCGCCTAAGTGTATCGGCGATACGAGAAGTATCCTGCTGTCCGCTGAATACTGTTTTGCCTGAATGAGCAGTCTCCGTATTCCCTTGCCTATCACATCCGGTGATGCCGAGAACACCGTCTTACAGTCATTTGTTCCAAGCATGATTACTATATTCTCCGGTTTGTGTGTCTCCAGCAGAGTTGGGAACAGCGACACGCCCTTTCTTCCCTGTCTCAGTGGATCCTCGAACACTGTTGTTCTTCCACAGAGGCCTTCCTCTATGATCCTTATATCTTTATTTGCCAGCTTCTGCTGCAATATACTGGTCCATCTGATTCCCCAGGGAAATCTCTCCCCATTCTCAGGATTGTATCCCCATGTATTGGAATCTCCAAAGCACAACACCTGTTGCATCTGTCCACCTCCCGTCTATTGAACCTCGCTCTGTTCAATGAATTTCATCGTCAATCCACATATATCCTATCTGATATGTAGTAATTATCTATCAACATGTTGGAGTATACAACTTATTTCCTACTATGTCAATAGGGATTATGTGCTTTTATCGTTTAAAAAAAGAGTGAAGATGTAAAAAATATCATCTCCACTCCTTTATAAAGCACATATCCAGCCGTTAATCCTCTGCATTAGGATCACAATCTCTTACATACACATCAACCGAACTACCGCTTACTTTTATGTAATATGACTTTCCAGCTTCACAGTTATAGCTCATGTAAAAATCTTTTTTATTTGTTGTCTTGCTATGCTCTGCATCGTCCACTTCCATGAGCAAATTTTTGTTCTCATCATATAAGTATCCCTTTGGATCACCGTATGAAACAGAATAAAAATAATATGTTCCTGTTTTCTTTGGCACATACCTGTAATACATTCCAACTTCTGCATATACATCGTTAAAATTGCCAAAGTCAATAGCAAATTCATTCACATCCGCAGTTAATGTGGTCGTCTTGCCGGTCACCTTTGCAGATATCACGCCACGCTTGCCTGAACCTTCCGCTACAAGCTCATATGTTCCAGGAACAAGATACACATATCCGTTTGATCCACAATTTTGACCATATTCATCTGTCCATTTTCCAATATCATCCACTGAACACTTATCATTGTTAGATTTGACTGCAATCTTTATTACATCCGCCACAAAATCCACATTGTTCCTTCCACTGCCAAATGTACGATTGCCGATGTATGTCACATCGCCCCCTATCTTGATCCTCACTTCATATGTCCCCGGAATAATTGACAATATATACATTCCATTCCTGTCTACCGTAGCAAAATCACTCGCAAGTTCATACAGACTCGAAGTATCCTTGTTATAAAGAATTACATTTGCTCCAGTCAGCATATTGCCATTTCTATCTCTGACATATCCAGTAAGGGCCGCGCCCCTTGTAATATTGATAACACAAGCAACTGTGGTACTTATGTTTTCATCGTTGGCATCCGTTATTTTTACCTTGAGGTTATACGTACCCTCTTTTTCTATTTTACCAGTTATTTTTCCATTGGAATCAACGCTAAGATTATAACTTTCCCCAACAAAGCTGTAAGTATAACTGCCTGAACCTCCTGCCACAGATGCAATCCTGTTGCTGATCGAACAGTTCAGACTGGTAGAGCCCATAATTTTATATACAGGCTCATAATTACCTGCAATCACTGACGAGCTGTATATATTCCATGAGATTTTATAATTATCCACATTTCCAAGTTCATCAACCACTTTAACCGTTGTCACAGTTGTTCCCGTCCTGGTCGGCTTTCCACTGAAATAGACCTCATTGGCATCCCCGGGATTTACCTTGTACTTTATACCAGCAGGCAATCCTGTCACCGTGAACGAACCTATACCTGCAATGCCCAAATAGCCATTCACATTCAGTGTATAACCCACCTCTACATTCTGTTCGCACTTATAGGATTTATAAATCGTATTATTCTGCACATTTCCAGAATAATACGTCTCAATTTTAGAATTGCCAGTACCCATAAGTCCTTTTATATAAATGCAGATTCTCGCACTGCTTGATAGCTTATATCCTCTTTTCAGCGCAATTGTATAAATCTTGTTGTCTTTTGTTGTAACACTTTCAAATGGAATATTATAATTATATTTTCCATTCAGTACCGTACTCGCCTTGATTGAAAAATTTGCAGATGTCAGTTTCTGTCCAGATGACAATGCAATTTTAACTGTACGAGGATTACTCATCACTGCTGATACAATTGTGACAGGTTTTGCGACCGTTATCTTGTATGAGGCCTTCTTACCTGTACCATCTGTGGCCTTTGCAGTTATGACTGCAGTACCTGCATTAACGGCTATCACCTTACCAGTTGCACTTACCATAGCAACTTTCTCATTCGACGAACTCCATGAACACTTCTTATTTGTCGCATCCGCCGGCTTTATCACCGGACTGAGCTGCAACGACCTACCGACATACATCTTGCCTCCTGATCTGCCAAAACTTACCGATATGACTGGTGCTTTGACAACCACCTTGCAGATTGCCTTCTTTCCGGATCCGTCGGCAGCCTCAGCAATTACCATTGCTTTCCCGCCCTTTATTGCGGTAATTCTGCCGGATGCACTTACTCTCACAGTCCTTGGATCACTGCTCTTCCATATAAGCTTCTTATTGCTTGCCTTTGATGTCTGAACTGCCGCTCTGAGCACAGCCGATTTTCCCTTTCTCAGAGTGAGTGTTCTCTTAGACAGCTTCACTCCTGTAACAGGCTGTCCAACCGTGACACTTATAACCTTCTTTACAGTTGCATTCGTCTTCAGCGATATGGTGATGTTCGCCTTGCCACTCTTTACCGCCTTGATCGTTCCCTTAGATGTCACAGTCGCTATGCGGCTGTTGCTCGTTGCAAATTTCAATTTACTTGCTGCCACATTCGTCTTCAGGGCAAATGTCTTGCCAGCCTTCAATGTGAGAGTATTCGCCGGAAGATTCGTCACCGAGATACTCTTCACTGTTGTAGTTGCCGCCTCTGCCGGTACATTGACATTCGTAAATGCCATTGCAAATGCAAGAACAACCGCAACAAAAGCCATGATTCTTCTACACTTTTTCATACATTCCCTCCTGTGTAACTTTGTTTTACATGCGCCTTTCCCTCAAGCCGTAAAATACTACATTTTAATTATAAATTAACACCAACATTTGTCAATCCGTCATAGTTCCCTATTAATTTGTATAAAAATACGAAAAGAGCAGGGGCCACGCTCCTGCTCTGAGTCATGTCCCTGCTCTTTTTCTATGCTTCACTGTCATCACACATCCTATAGCCCACTCCAAGCTCATTGATGATAAAACTCTTCTTACCCGGCTTCACTCCGAACTTCTTTCTTATATTCGCCATATTCACCTGAAGTCTCTTGGTGCTTCCCATGTCATTGTAGCCCCAGACCTCCTTGACTATGAAACTGTATGTAAGCATCTTTCCCGGATGTCTGGACAGAAGATAGACTATGTTATACTCAGTCTGAGTCAGCTTGATCTCCTCATCCCCTATGAACACTCGTCTGGCCTCGTAGTCTATGAGCAGATCCCCAGTCTGAAATTTCCCTGTCGGCAGTTCACTGTCATGCGCCTGATGAAGCGCTGTGCGGAGTGCTGATCTGACCCTGGCAACCAGCTCCTCCGAGCCAAATGGCTTGGTCACATAATCATTTGCTCCCAGGTTTAGAGCCTCCACCTTGTCCTTCTCATCAGATCTCGCCGAGAGGACTATGACCGGCGTAAAATCCGTCTTTCTTATCTCCGTGAGAAATGCTATTCCATCCTTATCCGGAAGTCCCAGATCAAGTATCACTATGTCAGGTCTGTGTGACGCATACATCATAAGACCGCTTCCGCAGGACGTCGCTATGATCGTCTGATAACCATTTGCCTGCATGAGAGTGTCCAGCAGGTTGTTGATATTCTGTTCATCTTCTATTATCAAGACTTTGTATTTGTTATTGCTCATCCGTAACCTCCTCTATCTTCAGTGTAAACCTGAATACTGCACCGCCTTCCGCGGAATTGTATGCACTTATATCTCCTCCATGTGCTTTTATGATGGTCGCACATACCGACAGACCTATTCCGGCATTTCTTCTCTGCCGGCAGTCCACGGACACCTCATCAGAGCTGTCTCCCAAGAGGCTGCCATCAAACAGGTGTTTCAGCCTAGCCTCCGGTATTCCACCACCATCGTCCTGTATCTCAAACACAACACTGTCGCCATCGCATTTCACATTCAATGCCAGATTCTTCATTCCCTCTGCATGCTGTACTGCATTCTCAAGGATATTGATGATAACCTGTTCCATGAGAATGGCATCCATAGGTATGATGACCAGCTCGTCGGGCAGATTGACTTCCACCTCCTGATCAGGATATCTCTTTGCAAATTTGATAAGCACAGAATCTATGAGTTCATCCAGTGCTATGGGCGTCTTTATTAGTTTAATATCGCCATCCAGCCTGGTGATGGACAGCAGATTCTCAACCATACGATAAAGCCACTGGGAATCCTGTTGTATTCCCCTGAGCATCTTCTCCTTCTGCTCATCCGTAAATTCGCTGCCACTCTCTATAAGTGCCGAGCTGGCACCGTAAATGGTGGTAAGTGGAGTTCGAAAATCATGCGACACTGCACGCAGCAGGTTCGCCCTCATTTTCTCCATCTCACTTTCTTTCTTGAGCATTTCCTGATACTTTATCTTGCTTGTAATACCACAGGTGATAAACGCAATGGCTATCATAATTATCGCCGATGTGATATTTTCAGGAATAAGAAAATCTATCTTGAAATACGGAAATGTAAATGCAAAATTCACTATTATCACGCTGACTACAGATGCCAGTATTCCATACACATATCCGTCAGTGAACACCGATATCAAAAATACTGAAAACACCATGACGGCCGGTATCAATATGTCTGTAGTAAATGTTGTCTTTATTATCAAACACAATCCAACCCCTATGGTTATCATCACCAGCATCAACAGCACATTTTTTATAATGTCCTTACATTTACATTCCGTATTGTTTATGCTTTTTTGTATATTTATTTTTTTCATATGTATCAATCCCTTTTGGATTATTTTAAAGAAAGCGCCACCAGTACACCTTATGTCACAAACGACATAGATCTTACCAGCGGCGCCCGCTTTCACACATTCAAGTGAAGTATATCATGCCTATAGTTAAGATGCAGATAAAGAATATCTACGATATGTGGAGCAGGCGCATTCCGATGCGCTTCGCGCAGCGCCCGCATTATCATAAGGAATCCACCCTTATGATATATTCTTCAACGCTTCCTCAAGGGTGTGCCATCCGAGAACCGCACACTTTACTCTGGCCGGCATGTGCGCTATATCCTTGAGCGCAGACGCCTCCTCAAGCTGGTCTATCTCTTCATCTGTCGCCTCACCCTGTATCATCTTAAGGAAGAGCTGTCCAAGCTTCAAGGCCTCCTCCTTGGTCTTTCCTATAATCATTCCAAGCATTATATCTGCCGACGCCTGGGATATAGCACATCCGTCTCCCACGAATGATCCATCCTCGATGACTCCGTCCTCAACCTTCAGTTTAAGCCAGATGTCATCACCGCAGTTGGGATTTACACCCTCCAGCACAACATTTGCTGCAGGAAGATCATATTTGAATTCAGGTCTCATATTGTGCTCTGTAAGGATCTCATTATAAAAATTCCTGTTTTGAATATTATTCTGCATATCCCATTCTCCTTCTCACATTTGCGACACTCTCCACAAATGCATCTACCTCTTCATCTGTATTGTAGAACATAAAGCTTGCCCTTGTCGTATTGTACACGCCAAGGTGTACAAGCAGTGGCTGTGCACAGTGATGTCCAGCCCTCACATCTATTCCATCCGCAGCCATGATCTCGCTGACATCATGCGGATGTACATTGTCTATGGTGAACGCCACTATTCCGGTGTGGTTCTCCGGCTTATCTGAACCGATGACATGCACATGAGGAAGCTTTGCAAGTCCCTCCATGGCACGGGTCGTGAGCTCCAGCTCTCTCTTTTCTATATAGTCAAATCCAACCTCTTTGATGTAGCCTATAGCAGCCGCAAGTCCCGCAGCTCCTGCCGCATTGACTGTACCAGCCTCAAACTTGTGAGGCAATTCCGCATATACCGCGCCATTCCTTGAAACTGAATCTATCATCTCTCCACCTGACATGAATGGAGGCATGGCGTCAAGCAGTTCCTGTCTTCCGTATAACACTCCTATTCCCATAGGTCCCATCAGCTTGTGGCCTGAGAATGCAAAGAAATCAGCGCCAAGCTCATGCACATCTATAGCCATATGCGGTGTACTCTGTGCGCCATCGACAACGACAACCGCGCCAAAGCTGTGTGCTCTGTCAGCCATCTTTCTGACCGGATTCACACATCCGAGGACATTTGACACATGTCCGACAGCAAGCAGCTTTGTGTGCTCGTTGATTCCCGCATTGATGGTCTCGTCAGTCAGCGTTCCATCCTTCTCACAGTCGAGATATCTGAGAGTTGCGCCTGTAACTCTGGCCGCCATCTGCCATGGAAGCATGTTGCTGTGGTGCTCCATGATCGTAACTGCTATCTCGTCACCAGCCTTAAGGTTATTCAGCGCGTAGCTGTATGCCACAAGGTTAAGACTCTCTGTGGTATTCCTGGTGAAGATTATCTCCTTCTCAGAGTCAGCGTGAATGAAGTCCCTGACTACCTTTCTGGCACTCTCATACTTCTCTGTCGCCTCAAGGCTGAGCGGATAGAATCCTCTGAGTGGATTCGCATTGCTCTTCTCATAGAACTCTCTCTCAGCGTCTATGACCACCTGTGGCTTCTGCGCTGTGGCCGCATTGTCTATATAAGCTGTGTCATTGTTTCTCAACAGAGGAAAATCCTCTCTATAATTCCTGTCTGTCATATTCCATTACCTCCGCAAGCTGCTTCTCCACCAGCTTCTCTGTGTTCTCGTCCTGGATCTTGCGGTAGAGAACCTCCATCTTGCCCTTGGTCATCATGTCCTCGGCTGTCTCCATATCGATTCCCCTTGACGCGAAGTAGAATAAAGTATCCTCGTCAAGCTCACCGATGGTCGCTCCATGTGATCCCTCCACATTTTCCTCTGCACAGAGGATAAGCGGTATAGTCTTGTTCACCACATCATCGCCGAGCAGCAGTACATTCTCCGTCTCAGCACCCTTTGAATCCGATGAACCTGTCTTGAAATCTATCGAACCTCTGAATATCTTCTCCGCAGCATCCTTAAGTGTTCCATCCACCTGTATGTTGCAGTTGGTCTTCTTGCCTATATGGTTAACCACAAGGTTGATATCTATGACCTGCTTCTTCTGGCCAAGGTAACCTATATCCATGTTGGTTGAAGCACGCTTACCGATAAGCTCAGTTCTCACGCCGTTGTACAGGTTGCCTTTGCCGATAAATATCTGAAGTACATCGAGCTGTCCGTTCTCCGCACACTCACTTCCCACATCGTTGAGTATGGTCGTGTTCTCATCCTGCATAAATATCTGTACAAGACGTATGTGTGCGTCCTTCTCTATATTAAAGCGTGTTCTGAATGCCAGGCTGCCGCCCTCCGCATTCTCACCAAATGTCTCTATGACCGTCATGTCCGAACCGGCATCTGCCTGGACATACACATAGCCGCTGCTGCCATTTGCCCCGGTTCCATTTATCAGCACGTGTACTGTCTGCCCTTTATTGGTCTCGTCCGCAACAAGTACACTTCCTGCCGCCTGCTGTGCGAAGAGTACGTCCGCATCTCTTCCTGCACCTGTCTCTATACCGTCAAAATCCGAAGCCTGCTTATCAGCTTCCTTGCCGCCATCTATCTTCACACTGCATCCCGTCATGTCCGGATTCCAATTAAGTGCTGTGTCGTTCATGCGAAGCCAGTACCATGTCTTTGCCGGGAGCTTGTTGATCTTCATCTCGTTAATGTTCTCCATGTCACCGCACCTCCTTAACCTATGCTGCCCTTCATCTCAAGACGGATGAGGTTGTTCATCTCAAGAGCATACTCAAGCGGCAGCTCCTTCGATACATTATCTGCAAATCCACTGACGATACATGCTCTCGCGTCTTCTTCGCTCATTCCTCTGGACATCAGGTAGAACACAGCCTCGTCACTGATGCTTCCTATCTGTGCCTCATGTCCCACATTTACCTTCTTGGTTCTGATATCCATGGCCGGTATGGTGTCCGAACGTGATATCGAATCAAGCATAAGTGACTGACAGGAAACCGCTGCCTTGGAGTTCTCAGCCTCCTTTGTCACTACAACTGATGAACGGAATGTGCTTATACCCCCGTCCTTGGAGATAGACTTGGTGTTGATATATGAACTTGTGTCAGGTGCCGCATGAACTACCTTCGCTCCTGTGTCAAGGTTCTGTCCCTTACCGGCAAATGTAACTCCGGTGAACTCCATCCTGGCGCCCTTGCCCTTGAGCACGCTCATCGGATAAAGGTATGACACATGTGATCCAAATGAACCCGATACCCACTCGATGGTTCCACCCTCTTCAACGCGGGCTCTCTTGGTGTTCAGGTTGTACATGTTCTTGGACCAGTTCTCTATGGTTGAATATCTGAGCTTTGCATTCTTGCCGACAAACAACTCCACACAGCCCGCATGAAGGTTCGCCACATTGTACTTCGGCGCTGAACAGCCCTCTATAAAGTGGAGGTCTGCCCCCTCATCGACGATGATGAGTGTATGCTCGAACTGACCTGCGCCTGCTGCGTTAAGTCTGAAGTATGACTGAAGTGGGATCTCAACCTTTACTCCAGGTGGCACATATACAAATGAACCACCTGACCACACAGCTCCGTGAAGTGCTGCAAATTTGTGATCATGCGGGGTGACAAGCTTCATGAAATGCTTCTGCACCATGTCCGCATACTCACCTGTGAGTGCACTCTCCATATCAGTGTACACAACTCCCATATCCGCAACCTCCTGACGGACATTGTGATACACGAGCTCTGAATCGTACTGTGCGCCAACTCCCGCAAGGGATTTTCTCTCAGCCTGAGGGATTCCAAGTCTCTCAAATGTATCCTTGATATCTTCAGGAACCTCATCCCAGCTGCCCTTCATCTTGGTATTTGGTCTTACGTAAGTAACTATATTGTCAATATCCAGACCCTCGATGGATGGACCCCAGTCAGGCACCTGCATATTGTTGTATATCTGTAAAGACTCAAGTCTGAAATTCTGCATCCATGCCGGATCATGCTTCTCCTTAGAAAGCTGCTCAACTATCTCAGGCGTGAGACCAGCTTTAAGCTTATAGGCATCTTTGTCGTCATACTTGAAGTCATATATATTTCTGTCTATGTCCTCTACATATGTTTTTTCCTTCATCTTCTATATCCTTTCATACTCTGCAAATCCTGACTCGTTGATCTTATCCACAAGTGATGCGTCTCCTGTCTCTATGATCTTGCCCTCAACCATAACATGTGTGTAGTCAACGGTAAGCGACTCAAGGATCTTGGTGCTGTGTGTGATTATCAGCAGACTTCCTTTACAGTTCTTCTGGTATTCCTCGATACCAGCTGACACTGTACGTACCGCATCAACATCGAGTCCCGAATCTGTCTCATCGAGGATCGCCAGTGATGGCTTGAGCATCAGAAGCTGAAGTATCTCTGCCTTCTTCTTCTCACCACCTGAAAATCCCACATTCAGGTCTCTCTCCGCATATGAAGGATCCATCTGAAGGATCTCCATGGTTCTCTCAAGCTCCTTCTTGAAATCCCAGAGACGGATTCTCTTGCCAGTCTTCTGCTCAAGAGCATTTCTTATAAATGAGCTGAGTGTCACACCAGGCACCTCAAGAGGATTCTGGAATGAGAGGAATATTCCCGCCTTTGCACGCTCATTGACAGCCTCTTCTGTGATGTTCTTACCATCAAACCATATCTCGCCCTCTCTGACTGTATATCTAGGATTGCCCATAAGTGCATATCCAAGGGTTGACTTTCCGGTTCCATTAGGTCCCATGAGTACGTGGGTCTCACCCTTGCCGATCTCCAGGTTCACACCGTGAAGGATTTGTTTATCCTCAACATCAACATGTAAATTCTTAACTTCCAATAACTTTTTATCTGACATCAGTCTGCCTCCTTTTATATCATGCCCGGCAATTGCTTTATCACTGCTATATCCGGCGATTCAATTGTCCCGCTTTAATTATCTTTTTGCTTGTATCAAATTACTCTGCTCATTCCACATTTCTGGCTATATCCGCCAGAGTTTTGCTTTTAAAATAATCCTGTATCAGCTCAGCCAGTCCTCGCCATATCGGCAAAGTGTAACACTGCTCGGATCTGTCACAGGTCATCGTGCTGTTCTTCATACATGCCACAGGCGCAAGCCCACCTTCTGTGAGTTCAAGTATCTCCCACAATGTATATTCCTCAGGAGCCTTTTTGAGTCTGTAGCCTCCGCCATGTCCGCTGGCTGCCTCTATCAGATTTGCCTTGGACAGCATGCGCATTATGCTCTCCAGATACTTCTGGGACAATTCCTCTTTCTGAACTATTTCTTTTAACGGAATAAATCTGCCGTCGTGGTTTATGGCAAGGTCTGCCATGACCCTCAGGGCATATTCTCCCTTTGAAGAAATCACCATATCTGTAAATCCTCCTTACATATGAGTGTGACCACATTTCAGCCGCAAATACACGGTCGTTCCAGTCATCACCCTCATCCACCATTCTTTGGCGTAATAAGTCAATATCTGACTCGCAAAAATAGGATATTCCCATTTACCTACTATGTCAATAGGTTAATACACAAAAAATAATAGAAGGTGCGGCAGCCTTCCATTATTTTTAATTATTTTTCATTATTTTGTCTACTCCACGTATTTTATATGATCTCCACACATCGGTCTACTCACGATATGTTATTATCATACCGCCTTTTCCCATATAATAGCTGCACAGTCCGCTTGCAGGTACGACGCTCACATCCGTTTCGAGCCATTCAGCCTTGATAAGATGCCCCAGTTTCTCTGCTCCATCCTCATTCATGCAGTGGCTTATGACCAGCTCTCCCCCTGTAAATCCTGTCTCCCGGAGAGTGTCTATCAACTTGCCATATATCTTCTTCATACCTCTGAATTTGTGTCTGAGTTCAATTCGTCCACCAGGTGATGCCACACCTATTGCGGATATATTGAATCTATGAGCCGCATACCCCACAAGCTTATTTAGTCTGCCCGCCTTTATCAGGTTGTCCAGACTCCCCAGTGCAAACACCACCTGTATCTCCTTCGTCGCCTTGTCAGCGGCACTTACTATGGCGTCAAACGAATCCCCGTCCTCAATTCCTTCATATATGATGTTTGCCAGCTGTTCAGGGAATACTCCGGCACCGCATGTATTTATAACTGCAATATTCCTGTCCGGATCTTTCTCAAGCGCCATGTGTCTTGCAGCTATGGCACTATTGTAACTTCCCGATAATGCAGCTGACAACGTAAATGCAATAACATTTTCCGCATCCTCCCACGCCTCAAGCCACGCATGGGGTGAAGGGCAGCTAGTTCTTCCGCCTGACCGGCAATTTGCAATATGCTCAAGCATCTTCTCTTTATCTATACCCGGTTCATCTATATAATCTGTGTTATCAACAGATATTGTAAACGGAACCTCAGCATAATCTATATCTATTCCATCCGGTCCATCCGGAACAAGCAGGCTGCAGCCGGAATCCGAAACCAACTTCCATCTATGATCATTTTTCCTTTGCTTCCTGCCATCTTGCCCACCCACACTTTGAGACTCCGAACTAATCTCCAGTTTTATATTCTGCTCTTCATTTTGATCATGCGCGTTTCTTTTCATCTCAACAACACCTCCATGCACAATATGTATCACACAGGTATTATTAGATATTTTTTCTGTATTTATACATTTTAGACATTTTTCCTGGAAGCGTAGATTTTACAAAAAAGGTATGATCAAGCTGCACTCAACGCAACCGGATCATACCTTTTATTTATTATATAAATTATCAATTCTTAACCTTAACAACGTCCTTCTTCCTGTACTTCTTCACCTCGTACAGTTTCTCATCAGCCATGGTCATGGCATTCTGAAGACCTTTCTTGTTATATTCTACGATCTGGCAATTTCCAAGAGATACACTCACTTTATAAGGCTTATCACAGCGCTCATTAAACTTCTCAAATGAACTGTATACTTCCTCAGCGAATGCATCTGCAGCGTCAGAGTCCTTAAGGTCGAGTACAAGGCAGCAATACTCGTCTCCACCTATTCTGCCTACGATTCCATTATCGCCTACAGATTCTATCAGAATATCTCCTATGGTCTTAAGAGAGAAATCGCCCTCGTCATGGCCATATCTGTCATTGATGATCTTGAGACTGTTCATATCTGCGTAGAATACCGTAGCAGTCCTTTTCTGCTCCTCACATTCCTTGAGCAGCTGTAATGATCTGTCAAAGAAACCTCGTCTGTTCATGATTCCTGTGAGGGGATCCTGTTTTGACAGATTGTCAAGCATAATGTTGTTTTTCTGCAGAATCGCCATACTCTCCTCAAGACGCTTCATGATCTCCTCGTTCGTCTTGAGCAGATTGATCATCTTGACAGCAGCTGAGACCTGATTTCCAAGGAATTCCCCATTCACCAAAACTCCTTCCGTGAGATCACACAGAAGAACTCCATAGAGTATTTCGTTAGAATACAGCGGCAAGAGTACATATATTCCAGCTCCTTCCACACCGAGGCTCTCAAAATCATAAAGATTTGATGATGACACCTTCTGGTTCACAGTGATCACACTGCTTACCTTCTCTTTAAGATCCTTAGTCTTGAGATATAACTGGTCAGGCAGTTCAAATGGCTCACCGATCAGATGTATTATTGGCTCTTTATATAAGAATATGAATGCATTCTCTATGTCCAGCCAGTCCATGGTGCCAAGAATCTCTCCATAACTTCTGTCGTTGCCTCTGTCAAAGCTCAAGACCTTCTGGATAAATGTCTTCATCTTGAACTGAGTCTTATTCCGCTCTTCCCACTGCTCTGAGAGCATATGGTTCATTGAGAGATATCCCTCAATGACATTCTTACTACGTTTTCTTGATCCGCCTTTTTTACAGAATGAATCTCTTCTGATAAACTCAGTAGGAAGTATCTTACTCTCAACCTGCTTGCCATCAATAAGCCTGACCATAAGATTTACAGCCTCTGAGCCAAGTTTTCCCGCGTCTGCACGCACAGTCGAAAGCGTCGGATATATCTGTGTAGCCCACTCAATATCATCGTAACCCATGACTGATATATCTCTTCCCGGCAGAATGCCCCTCGCCTTAAGTTCTTCATAAAAACCAGATGCGCAGGAATCATTCACACAGAACACTCCCTGCATATCCGGATTTCTGTCCAGAATATCTCTGAAAACCTCTTTTGATTCCGATGTAAGATTGCCCTCCACATAAAGTCCCGGATCAAACTCTATTCCATGAGCCTCAAGCACCTCAATGTAGGTTCTCCTTCTCTCCTTTGCATCATAATTGGAGTCCGGACCGCCTATCATGCCTATTCTTGTATAACCAAGTTCCTCGATCATGTAATTGAGTCCTTCTCTTATGCCTGCTCCATTGTCATATCTGACACAAATCTGATCCGGCTCATCTGCAGCCACTATCACGCACGGCATCTGCAGATATCTTTTCATAAATTCGCTGATACGCTCCTTGGTTGCAAAGCAGCCAATACAACTCGATGCAACAATAACGCCGTCCAGATTCTCCTTTGTAGCATAGGAAAACAGTGTCTGATACTGATATTCATAATATATATCTGACGTTTCTGGGTATTCCCGGTCAAGGAACTTACCCGGAATAACAACTATATTGACATCAAGTGTCTTTGCTCTCTCTATAACCCCATGACAGAGTAGCCTCGTAAAATCATCCGTGATTCCGCCTACCAGAACACCTATCGTCTTTCTCTTCATAACTATCCCCCTTGACATTCTCTTCCAAAGGCAGGATCTTACTTGCTGACTGTGGATGCTATGATCTCCATATCGCCCTCAAACACTGGGTTGCTGTATCCGTTTGGCAGGATAAAGTGGTCACCCTTCTTTATAGCGTTTCCATCCACTGTTCCACTTCCAGAGGTTACAGACATGATAAGGAATGGCTTGTCGCCCACATTCAGCTCTGCCTTTCCCTCAACATCCAGCTTGTATACTGTGTAATACTTACAGCTTATGAGCTCACAGAGTTCATTTGCCTTGTCTGCCTTGACTCTTATAACGCTGTCCTCAACCGGCTTTGCAGGAACTGTTATAACATCTATGCTCTGCTTTACATGCAGATCTCTCGGCTTTCCATTGCTCAGTCTGTCATAATCATAAACTCTGTATGTGATATCACTGTTCTGCTGCGTCTCGAGAAGTGTGATTCCGCCCTTGATCGCATGTACTGTACCAGGATCTATCTGAATGAAATCCCCCTTCTTAACTGGGATTTCTCTGATAAACTCCTTCCATTTCTTACCTTCGATCATATCACATAATTCTTCTTTTGTCCTTGCATTATGACCAATTACAAGTGTTGAATCTTCCTTGCAGTCAAGAATATACCAGCACTCCATCTTGCCAAACGAGCCATTCTCATGCTCTGCTGCGTATGCATCGTCCGGATGCACCTGAATACTCAGATCATCTTTCGCATCGATTATCTTTATAAGCAGTGGGAATCTGACACCATCTATGCCGCCAAACAGCTCTCTGTGGCTGTCCCATAAGTCGGCAAGCGTCTGACCTGCAAACTCGCCATTTTTCACTGTACAATTGCCATTCTCATGTGCAGCAACGCCCCAGCACTCTCCTATGTCGTCTCCTTCGACATTATAACCATACTCTTCCCTGAGCTTTGTGCCACCCCAGATATTGTGCGTAAATACGGGATTTAAAAAAAGTATTTCCTTGTTCATCGTTATTATCCTCCTTTTGACGTACGGCAATTGGAGAATCTACGTTGTGAGATATTGTGTATGCTCATGTTTGTCCCCAATCGCCTGTTCTATATAAGACGGTGAAGAAATCTTTTTTACATTGACCATGACTTCTCCACTCATCATTTCCATGATAACATCTATATTATTTACAAATCATATAACCCGTTTTTTTATCAGATCCAAAATCTGTCATATGATTGCCAAAGCTCTCAGAACCAAATTCAGCCCGGCTTACTGCCAGGCTGTCATAGTCTAAAAGTTTTGGCAATCACCTGCCATTACATTTATTTTTAAGAGGGGTCCCCAAAGGCGGTGTCCGCCTTCGGGAATGAGAAAAAATTAATACAATTGCTGCGTATGAGCAGGGGCTCATAGCGATCTATAACTAACTATCTTCTACCGATCTCGGTATCAGAAGTTGTTACCACACTGTGCGACTTGATGTAATCTACGATCTCATCAAGCTTTGTGAATGCAAGGCCAACATAGCTGTCAGCTGCACCGTAGTAAATAGCAATCTTTCCAGACTCGCTGTCGTGAATAGTAGCACATGGGAAGCATACATTAGGAACAAATCCGCGCTCCTCGTACCACTCTTCTGGTGTGAGAAGGAAATTCTCACAACGATACTTAACGATTGATGGGTTGTCAATATCAAGTATTGCTCCACCGATAGAGTATACATAGCCATTACATGTTCCTGATACTCCGTGGTAGAATAACAGCCATCCTTCAGATGTCTCGATAGGAGCTGCACCACCACCGATCTTGAGTGACTCCCACCACTCGCTGCTCTTGCCCATGACATGTCTGTGCTTACCCCAGTAAACCATATCAGGACTCTCACTTACGAATATATCACCAAATGGTGTGTGTCCACTGTCACTTGGACGTGACAGCATCACGAAATTGCCGTTGATCTTTCTTGGGAAGAGAACTGCATTTCTGTTAAATGGAAGGAACGGGTTCTCGATTCTCACAAATGTCTTGAGATCCTTTGACTTTGCGATGCCTATCGCTGCACCGTAGAAATCCTGGCACCAGATTGCATAATATGTATCCTCTACCTTTACAAGTCTTGGATCATATGCGTATATAGGCATGAACTCTTCACCGTTCTCATCAACAAACTTGATCTTCTCCTCGCCGATATTCCAGTGGATAGCATCCTCGCTCTCTCCGAGGTAGATGTATGGAATTCCATTTACCTGCTCGCCTCTAAATACTCCGACAAATTTTCCCTCAAATGGAACTACCGCGCTGTTGAATATTCTTGCAACACCCTTTGCCGGGTTTCTTCCTATTATAGGATTCTCTGTATATCTCCAGATTGGAGCGTCATGATTGTCATTTGCCGGTCTGTCCTGCCATGGCACGTTTGGCACAGGCTCGCTGAACATTTTTACTTCTGACATAAGCACCTCTTTCTTCCGTCATTTAGCCGGATTCTTTACTTTATTATCACGTTATACGGCATCTTCACAGGCAAAACACATACTAACCAGCATGTTGTTTCACCTGGCAGCCCATATATTATACTGTCTTACTTGTCTGCGTTCTTAAGAAACTCAAGATTCTTTTTTATCAGCTCACATCTCTGTGCTACACACTCAACACTTCTTCCCGGATCAGAAGGTGTGTTGAATACATAATCGATGAGTCTGTCAACTGTTGTTGTTGCAACATGCATTCTTGTATCGCTTGATGCGTAGTAGATGAACACTTCGTTGTTCTCGTTTACGATGGCGCCATTTGTGAATACAACGTTTGATACATCGCCGACTCTCTCCTCGCCGCGAGGTCCGATAAGCATTCCTGATGGCTCAGCGATAACCTTTGAAGGATCATTGAGATCTGTTGCAAATGCGTAGAGTACATATCTGAGACCGGCAGCTGTATTTCTCACACCATGTGCGATGTGGATCCAGCCCTTGTCCGTCTTGATTGGTGGTGCGCCTGCACCGTTCTTTGCCTCTGTTATAGTGTGGTACTTGCGAAGACTTGTCATCTTCTCCTCGTCTATAACCGCATGCTCTATATCATCACAGAGACCGAATCCGATTCCGCTGCCGCTTCCTGTCTCGATGAAATCATCCATTGGACGTGTATAGAATGCATACTTGCCATCTACAAATTCAGGATGAAGCACTACATTTCTCTGCTGTGGGGAACGAAGAGTCTTGAGGTTGTCAAGGCGCTCCCAGTGCTTTAAATCCTTTGTTCTCACGATACCTGCTGCTGCAACTGCTGCTGAGAGGTCATTCACGGTTGTATCCTTGCTCTCTGAACAGAAAACACCGTAAATCCATCCATCCTCGTGCTGTGTCAGTCTCATATCGTATACATTTGTCTCCTCCGGACATACATCATCCAGAAGGATTGGATAATCCCAGAAACGGAATCCATCGATACCGTTGTCACTCTCAGCTACGCCGAAGAATGACTTTCTGTCATTTCCCTCTATTCTTGCGACAAGATAATACTTGCCGTTCAGGTAGATAGCACCCGAGTTCATAACTGCATTTACTCCGAGACGCTCAATAAAGTATGGGTTTGTCTCAGGGTTTAAGTCATATCTCCACGTGAGAGGTATCATCTCTCTTGTGAGTACAGGGTACTCATATCTGTCATAGATTCCATTATAGAAATCTGTCTTCTTATTCTTTCTCTCAAGAAGCTTGTTCAATTTGTCAAGCTCTACATAATATTTCTCATTCATCATTTAGGCATTCTCCTTATAATTTGAAAGCAATTGAATGCTATTTATTTGCCGTCAGCGAGTCTGTTCATAATCTCAAGGCACATTCTGCCGTTGTGGTATGGGCACTTCCATGGCTCAACTATAGGACGTCCGACTCTTGGTGTTCCATCCGCATTCAGATCCCAGAACCACTCTGATCCCGGTCTCTTGTCTATGAAGTATTCCTTTATGTACTCCCACACCTTCTCAGCAGCCTCGTAATACTTCTTATCACCCGACTTTTGATAAGCATTTATGAATCCTACTATTGATTCTGCCTGAACCCACCATACTCTTACCGTGTATGGCACGCCCTTTTCACATTCTGTCAGAACTGAATGTCCATCGAAAGCAAGCTCATATATCTGCTCTGCAAGGATATCTGTTATCTTCGTGATCTTCTCTGTGTACTCTGCCTCTCCCAGCACCTCGGTTGCCCTGTCCAGAAGCCATGATGTCTCAATGTCATGTCCGTATGAGTACAGATCGATCAGAGAGTTATAATCCTTATCAAAGAACACTTCCTGTCTCTTAAGCTCCGGATTGTATACCTTATCAACAAATACATCGAGCAGCCATTCCAGGCGCTCCTTTACCTTGGAATCCTTGGATACCTTATAAAGTTCTGTGTAAGCCTCAAGTGCATGGAGCAGTGTGTTCATTGTTCTCTCTGCGAGAACACCATTCTCAGAAAGCTTGTCATTTGACTCTGGCTTGAACTCTCTTGTAAATGCCTCGAGATAGCCACCTTCGTCAGTACATTTCTCTTCTATTGTATGGAAAAGCTGCAGGGCCAAATCCAAAGCTTCCGAATCACCGGAAGCTTCGTAATAGGCGGATAAGGCATATATACTAAATGCCTGATTGTATGTGTGTTTTGTCGTATCTTTGGGTGAACCATCGTAATTCATGGACCAATATATTCCGCCATATTCCCTGTCTATGCAATATTCTTTCAGAAATTCATATCCATGAGCAGCCTCATCTAGAAGCTTCGGGTCCTTGAGTGCCTTATACGCACTTGCGAAGAACCAGGTAATTCTACTGTTAAGAATACAACCCTTCTCAGCCTTTTTATCAAGGTTGAGGTCGTAATCCATATACCCATAAAATCCGCCGTACTCATCATCCCTCAGGGCCTCCCAGAATGGGATGATAGCATCTGTTAATTCTTTTTGAATCTCATTTCTCATATTCATGAACTCTCTTCTTCTAATAAATTATTAACCCTTTACAGCACCCTGTGTAATACCACTGTAAATCTGTTTCTGACAGCAGAGGAATACTATAAGTGCCGGTATGATCGATATGATAACACCTGCACAGATCAGGTTGTACTGACTTCCCATAGGTCCTACGAACTTGTAGAGTGAGATAGCCATTGTCTTGATCTCCGGGCTTATGAGGTAAAGGTTTGCAGCGTAGTACTCGTTGTAGATTACAACGCCCTTCAGTATACAAGCTGTAACGATAGCTGGCTTAAGAAGTGGAAGTATAATCTTCCAGTAGATAGTCCAGTATGATGCACCATCCACGATAGCTGACTCGTCAAGAGATACTGATATGTTCTCCATAAACTGTATAAAGATGTAGATTGAGATAACATCTGTACCACAGCTCATGATGATGTAACCATATAAGTGATCTATGAATCTCAGATCACCCATGATGTTGTAGACTGTAACCTGCATAGCAACTGCAGGGAGCAATGATGCCACAAGAAAAAGTGTTCTGATAAAGCCGTTTCCCGGGAACTTGAATCTGTTAAGCACATATGCAAGCTGTGTTCCTATTACTACTGACACAAGGAGTACACATATCATAACTATGACTGAATTGATGAACGCACGTCCCATGTTGGCAGTCGTGAATGCCTTTACAAAGTTGCTGAAGTTCAGAAAGCTTTCAGGAAGCTGCATTACTGAAGTAGCCTTATACTCATCTGTTGTCTTGAAGGCTGTTGTAATACATGATATAAGAGGTACAACCGCACACAGTGAGAAGAATATGAGTACAAAGTACTTGAGGAAACCTCTTACATAATATCCAACTGTTCTTTTTTCTTTTATTGGTGCTATGCTTGGCACATCCGTCTTTCCTCTTGCCATGTTACTTGCCTCCCTTCGCAGAAGCAGCCATCTGCTTCACGTATTTCTTGGTATCTCTCTCCTGTTTCTTGCGAAGCTTCTTTGCCTTATAACTCTCATCATCTGAGCTTGAATCCTTGAAGATGTACTCAAAGAACAGCTTCTGAAGCGCAGCACATATAAGTATGATAAGGAGAAGTACAACGGCCATTGCTGATGCAAGACCAACCTTCTGGCTTGTGTGTGCTATCTTGTTCATGATGATGAAGTAAGTACCTGTTCCGTTTGCACCTGTTGTGATAACGAAAGGCTGCTCGAAAGCACTGAGTGATCCTGTTATTGCTAAAATTACATTTAATGTAACGATTGTCTTGATACTTGGCAGTATGATATATCTAAACTGCTGGAATTTATTTGCACCATCAAGCTCTGCCGCCTCATAAAGTTCTGCATCTACCGACATGATAGCTCCAATGAAGAGAACCATCATCTGTCCAAGGTATCTCCAGACCGAGGTTGAAACCAGTGTCCAGTTGTTGACACTCTGGTCTTTGAGCCAGTATGGAAGGTTGTCTAAGTTAAATCCACACAACTGAAGAATTGAGTCAAACACGAATCCTCTTGTGAAGAAGAATTTGAAAATGAAACCTACAGCGATACCACTGATAAGATAAGGGAAGAAAATAAATCCCTTGAAAAGGTTACCACCTTTTACTTTGAAACTCAGAAGAGTTGCAAGGAAAAGTGCAAGCACTAACTGTACAAGTGCTCCTACAATGTAATACAAACTGAGCTTTAATGCACCGAAACAGTCCTTTCTTGTGAACACGTCGATATAATTTTCTAATCCTACGAATTCTCTCTTTTCTACAGGCGTCGTATATTTCATCTTGTAGAAACTAAATTTAACCATCTCTCCGAATGGTACATATGTAAATACTAATAGCAAAAGCAATGGGATAATTGCGAAGGCTGCGCATATTATAACCTGCTGCCCCTTCCTGCTTGACGCCCATTTACCAAAGCCGGATTGTTTTTTGTTAGCCATACTCATTCCACCGCCTTTTTATAATCATGAGCTACACTGCTGGTAGCCTGTCATCAAACACTCGTTTGATGACATTTTTCTCAAAATAAACCGGGGCGGGCAACCCCGCCCCGGTCTGTAGCTTATTCTTACTTATTTATATTGAAATCTTTATTACTTCTCAGTAACTTCGATTCCTAATGACTCCTGAGCATCTGACCACTTCTGGTTCCACTCAGCCATGATATCATCGAATGACATGTCGCCATTTGCAGCATGCTCGATGATGGCCTGGATCTTGTCGTTACCACCATTGCTTACGTTAAGCTCTGACTCTGAATTGAGCTGATTGAGGTAATCCTCCTCGCCCTCAAGAGCTGGCTCGTCTGCAACGAAGTCAACACCGTCGAATGAGATCTTTGACTCTGAACCAGGAACAATTGCAAGTGAATCCTCGTTGTAAGCATATCCTGACTTCTCTGTCATCCACTTAACAAATACAAGAGCTGCCTGTTTCTCATCATCTGAAGCGTTTACGTTGATACCGAAGCAGTAATCTGCACCTGATGAAGCGTACTGCTTACCATTTACTGAGATAGGGAAAGGAATGTATCCGATATCGTCTGCGTTAGGTCCGCCTGCTTCCATCTGTGGGTATGCCCATGAACCAAGTACCATACATCCGATATCGCCGTTGTTGAGCATTCCCTTACTTGACTCCCAATCTGTTGTTGAGTAATCATCCTCTGTAAGTCCCTGTGATACTGCATCGTAAAGGATCTTATATACTGCATAAGCATGTGTATCGTCGCCATAGTTCTTGAATGGATCCTTTGTATGGGCTAACTTCTGGTTCTTGTATGTAGCATCGCCTGTTGCTGTGATCGCGATATAATCATCCCAGGCTCCCATTGTCCAGCCTGCTGCATAGTTTGTGTAAAGTGGAATACAATCCGGATTCTTATCCTTGATTGCCTTGAGTGCCGCGATGAACTCCTCTGGTGTCTTAGGTACGTCTGTCACACCTGCATCAGCAAATACTTTCTTGTTGTATACGATACCCTGTGTTGTAGCTGCAAGAGGTACACCATATACCTGACCCTGATACAGCCATCTGTTTGAGTAATTTACAAGACTGCTCATTGTATCATAATCGCCAAATGACATGAAATATGTTGAAAGGTCTGCCATGTCAACTGCCGGGATACACATTACTGTCTCGTAATTTCCTGACTGAAGATGTGTAAGAGCATCATCTGCATAGTTTGTATCTGTGATAACATCAACCTTGATGTTTGGGTACTCCTTGTTGAAGTCCTCAAGATACTGCTTCCAGTTCTTTCCGCCGTAATCATCTGAGTCCATATCAGTTCTGTTGTTGTAGAACTTGATCTCCGCTGAAAGATCTGTGAAGTCTGTTCCTAACTGGATGTCTGCATATGACTTGATTCCCTCAGCATCAGCTGTTGTGTCATCTGCTGAATCACTTCCTGCTGCCTCTGTGGCAGCCTCTGTGGTAGCCTTTGTTGTAGCCTCTGTCTTATCGTCTCCTGATCCACAACCCGCAAGTGATGCAGCCATTAAACCAGCCATTGCGATACATGCTATACGCTTTGTTTTCATAGTTTTGTCCTCCTTAAAACCTTCTTTGTTTTTAGCTTTATATTAAGTATACATTAATTTATTTTTTAGTCATCACTCAATTTTGTTTTTAATCACAGTATTTTGTACTTTTCGTTAATTTTACCATTATCATTATTTTTTTTCAATATCATATAGACATTTTACCTATATGTTTTTATCTTCGATTAGTATTTTATCGTTTTTTTAGCTAATTAGCTACTAATTTATATCGCTTTTAGCTTGTGATGATTGTTTAATAATTGTATTATTATGAATAGGAGGTGGTTTACATGTTAGCTAAAGAATTAATTTCCTGCACTGTACTGTCAGGTTACAATATTCAGAAAGATATTGAGAACGCAAGATTCCACAGTGCGTTCTTTACATATGAAGAATCAATGATTAACGATGGCCTGATTCATCTTCTGGCCAACGGCGATAATTCTTTTGCTTATTCATGCAGTTATACTTTCTCTTTCATCTCGTGTTACCATTTCTTCTATATATATGAAGGAACTCTTACAGTAACATCGGACAGCAGCAAATCATCATATTCCAAGAATACAGCCGCGCTTTTTGAGGCAGGATCAGAAATAACATACTCCACGAACGGCAAGTGTCGTTTCTACGAGGCATTCATCCTCGGAGCTCCACTTAACCTGTATCATGAGTTTCTCCCCGAATCTATATCCTATAAAAAGGAATCCGCCGGAGCCTCTGTACTCTGGAGCCATCTTTCGCTGTTAAGCAGACTCCAAGGGGAGTTGTCTGTCACCGATATTTTCAGAATTTCCAAATGGTTTAATGATATCCTGACCGAATTATGTGTATTTATTGAAAACTCATCCAAGAAGAGAGATCGTGCGCCTTCTTATCTTTTATCGGTAAAGAATCAGATGGATACAAACTACGCCGAACCGCTGTCACTTGATGACCTCGAGGCAACTTACAGGATCAGCAGATACAGGATATGCAGAGAATTTTCATTTTACTTCGGCGAATCACCTATACGCTATCTCAACAGCCGCAGAATCGATGCTGCCAAAAGGCTCCTTCTCACAACAGATCTGTCCGTCCACGAGGTCGGATCCCAAGTTGGAATCGAGAACACAAACCACTTTATCAACTTGTTCAAAAAAGACACCGGTACAACTCCGCTGTCTTTCAAGCAGGCTGCACCGGTGTCTATTTCCGATTTGCATTACAATTGATATGTAGTTTTATTATCGTTTTATTATCGTTCTATTCTGGCAACGCTATCCTTTATCACGATTCGTCCATCCACGACAAATATGCCATCAGTATATTTTTCGTTGGATATCTTTTTTATAATCTTATGCAGGGTTCTCTCTGCCATCTCCTGCATATTGATCTCGTATGTGGTCACGCCTATATCGCAGATTCCAGGATACATGTAATTATCAAACCCCACAACGGACACATCCTCAGGAACCCTGTAGCCCGCAGCATTGAGTATCTTTATGAGCGTAGCTGCCGCAAGATCACAGTTGCATACAAACGCTGTAGGCATATTCCCCGGAAGTTTGAAGCAGTTCTCCTCGTCAAACTGCCCCGTCTTCACATCTCTGTCCGGAATAACCCAGTCTTCTCTTAACGGAATATCATGCTCCAGCAATGATTTTACATAACCCAGATATCTGTCAGTTATACTGTTCGTTGAACCTATCGTGCCAACATATGCAATATCTCTATGTCCCATATCATACAGATAATTAGTCAGCATATAGCTTCCATAGAAACTGTTTGCTATAACCGTGTCTATCGGCCTCGAATTGTCATAATAATCCACATACTCTATAGGAACCTTGGCTGTCTTCTCCAATTTCTCCAGGTATTCCTTACCCATGGAACCTACAACAACCATTCCATCAACCTTATCATCCTCCAGGAGCATAGGCATCTCAGCATTCAATACACTATCTCTGGAAACAAATTCCAGCATAGTAAAGCAGCCTCTTGCCACCGCTTTTTTGTTAAGCACCTGATATAACTGCCAATAGAACGATGGATACTTTCCAAGGTATATCTCCTGGATGAGCACTCCTATATTATACTTTTTCTTTGCCGTCTTCTTTCTGATCTCAGATGGTGACTGATATCCCATCTCATCTGCCAACTGTTTGATCTGTGCTCTGAGTTCCTCGCTGACACCCTTCTGATCTGAAAGTGCCTTTGAAACCGTCACGGTACTTACTCCAACAATGGCAGCTATGTCTCCCAATTTTACCGATTTTGCCATAACTAGTCCTTCTTATTCTATTTTTTCACGTGGTTAAATAACTTAATTTTTATTTTATTTTTAAGTTAAACTATTGTCAAGTACAAAGTAATACAGTCTGCTCATATAGTCTCCACACATTTTTTCAATGAGCAATCCAGCATTCATGAGAAGATCTCCCCCATACACTTTGTCCGTGCCATCAAGTCTGTAATCAGCAGCCTCATCAAGCCCCAAAAGTTTTATCTTTCTGCTGTGTACGTTAGGTTTTCCAAGCACCTGAACGTAAGTCACCAACGCCTCACTCTTATCCTTTGCAACAACCATCCAGCAATCATACAGTCCATTTTCCCTGTACGATGCAATCCTATAATAATCACCCTCCCTTACAAGATCATTATATTTATGATACAGAGCTACCTGCTCTGGAATCACCATTCTCTCCTCATCACTTATCTTTGTGATGTCAAGCTCATATCCAAATGTTCCAGCAAGAGCAACATGCGCCCTTGTCATAAACGGTGTGGTTCTGCCAACTGTATGATTTGGGCAGTCAGACACATGCGCCCCCATAGTGGAGAGCGGATAAATAAGTTCCGTACCTTCCTGGATGGAAAGTCTTTCTATAGCATCCGTATCATCCGAGCACCATATCTGCGGGCTGTAGTAAAGCATTCCCGGATCAAATCTCGCACCACCTCCGGAGCAATTCTCCAGAAGAAGATCAGGGAAATCCCTAACAAGTCTTTCCTGCAATTCATATACACCAAGAACGTATCTGTGTGTCAACTCTCCCTGTCTGTCTCCTGTAAATTCCATACTTCCTATATCTGTGAGTTGTCTGTTCATATCCCATTTTACATATTCAATATTTGCTGAAGATATTACTTTATATACACACTCATATACATAATCCCTTACTTCTTTTCTAGATAGATCCAGAACATACTGATTTCTTGAAAGCGTGGCAGTTCTCTCAGGGACAGAAAAAGCCCAGTCAGGATGCTTTCTATAAAGTTCGGAATCAGGGGAAATCATCTCCGGTTCCATCCATATTCCAAATTTCAGCCCCAGCTTATTCACCTCATCAACAAGATGTTTCAAACCGCCCTTGATCTTGTTTTCATTTACAAACCAGTCTCCAAGACTTGTGGCGTCATCATTTCTATGTCCAAACCAGCCATCATCCATGACCAGCATCTCTATTCCATGTTCTGCCGCGCTCTTTGCTATCGCAAGGAGCTTATCGGTATCAAAGTCAAAATATGTAGCCTCCCAGTTGTTGATGAGGACAGGTCTCTTCTGATGAAGATATTTGCTCCTTATGAGATGTCCTCTGTAAAAATCATGAAGATTTCTTGTCATTGTTCCCAAGCCAGAGTGACTGTAAGTCAGAACCACTTCCGGAGCGGTGAACGAATCTCCGGGCGTGAGCAGCCACTCGAATCCTTCTGAATGAATTCCCATAACCGCTCTGATGGAATCGAACTGAGATTTTTCTATCTGGGCAATAAAGTTGCCGGAATATACAAAATGCATGCCATACACATCGCCTGACGCCTGATTTGATCCTTTCGTCATCCACGCCATAAACGGATGATCCTGGTGTGACGATTCACCTCTCAAAGAACTTACGCTCTGCTTGCCATAAGCGATCGATCTTCTCTCCATCTGTCTCTCTCTCGCCCACGAACCATGAAGTGTGAGCATCTCAAAGTCCTCATCATCCATATCTATGCATGCAGAGTACACCTTCGTAAGCCTTATATCTTTATCACCATTATTTCTGACCTTTACGCTTCGGGTTATGACATCCTCGCGCTCAAACACAGAGTAAAGGAGGTCAACTTCAAGTCCGTCCCCCTTATCAGCCATGTGGAGGATCAGGGTCTGAACCATCTCATCACCTGCAAATGAAGCAGGAAGCCCTTCAAGTTCCGGCTTGCCGTCTATGATATCATATGATTCATACATAAGATCGGTCGTCCTGCTGCCAGTTATAGTCTTTACCGCAATGCAACTCTCCCTGTAGTCCCCTATTCCATTTCCAGAATACTCTGTTGGAAATGTGTCAAGGAACGAGCACCTCTCACGATTATTTGTCGACGGAACAAACGGTCCCTCCCATGTTCTGAGGAACTGTCCACACTGCTGCGAGCGGATCTTACGCCCGTAATATATATGTCCTACAAAGCCTTCATCATCTGCTATTCCAATTCTGTAGCTTGTGTTATCTGTATCCAATTCAAACACTCTGTTCACATCGTCATATCTTATGCTCATTCTCCTGTCATCTCCTCAAATTTTATCTTCTGACTGTATCTTCTGATTTTATTTTCTGTTTTCCCGTTTTCATTCTCTGATTTTATTCTCGTTATTTCGTTTTTATTTGTTTCGCATTATTCAACGTCCAGCCAGTTATTGTTTTTCGCCTATATACTCAAGGAATTTGATTGCCAATTCCATATTCTTCGCATTTTCGCCAAATCCCACCGCAACGTCACCGCCATACCAGCCAGTATCCTTCACCCACGGATTATTAGCTATATTTATGCCGACAGGCATCTTTTCTCCTGTTTCTATAACAGTCGCATACACAAATGAATCCTTATATTTCTCCTTCAATTCATCACTTAGAACTGTATCGAGATTCTGCATATATCCAAACTCGCCAAGACTGAGCACCAGATCTGAATCAGCAAAGAACACATCAACAGCACCGGCCATGAACTTATTCTGTATAAGTCGAAGACTGTCCTGACTCATCGCATCGTTAGGATTTGAAGATACGCCTATCCCTGTGCTTATGCTCACATATTCTTTTTTCACATCCAAATCGTTCTCTGCCAGGAAATCCCCATAATAAGTTTTCTCGTTGGCCTCTGATTCCTGCTGTGTCGTATTGACAGCCACGATATTAAGTACCGCCGAGCCCGCAGTAAAATATTTCACCACAAAGAACAGGATCACTACAACTATCGCTGTAACAAAAAGTATCTTCGGAACATAATATTCCATAATATACTCTTTTTTCTGTTGCTTAGTCATAAGACCAAACTTCTCCTTCTCCGACATGTGCTCATTCACGTCGAGTACATTCTCCGGAGTTTTCTTTTCATCCACATCCGTTCTCTCATCTATGATATGTCCCGCCACACTTTTAATAGGCGGCTTTTTTTGATCTTGTTTTTTCTGAGCATCTCCCTGTGCATCAGCCTTCAGTGCACTTCTTTCCTCTGTACCAGTATTTTTTTCCGACATATAATCTCCCATATATTATTTAATATTCCTATCTGTAATCGGCAACTTCACGATCCACAGAAGCCGTATATATCATAACATTTTTTAGTTAATTTTTAAACATTTTTTAACATAATTAACTATATTTAGTCTTTTATTTTCTTAGAATATTCATCCTCTTGTCAGAACATAATAACGTTTTTTCAACGTTTTTTGTATGTTATTTGTACTTAAAAAGGGACCTAGACCAGCAGGCCAGGATCCCTTTTTCAGCGCATCAGCTGGAAAGTGCACTTGTATGTTAAATTTTGTAGTATATGGAAGGAATGTTTTTATTTTTTGGCAGTAAATTCTGCCATATTCTGTGATTGTTTATTTAACAAGCTCCTGCACACATGCTTTCATCTCGTCTATCTTTGACATGGCATTTTTTAGGCTGATTTCATTCACGCCAAAGTAGAATTTGATCTTTGGTTCATTTCCAGAAGGTCTAACCGCGAACCAGGCATTATTTTCCAGCTCATAGTACAGCACATTTGACTTCGGAAGACCCATGTTCTCCTCCTCACCATCAAGCGGCTTGCGGATTCCGCTCACATAGTCCCTCATGCCGGTAACTTTGATACCTGCAAAGGTCGTAAGTGGATGTTTTCTGAAGTTCTCCATCATCTCCTTAATCTGTGCTGCACCATCTACACCCTTTAGAGTTATCCCAAACGCACCTTCAAAGTAATAGCCATATTTGCGATAAACCTCTTCCATGGCATTACAGATGGTTTCTCCCTGCAGCTTATAAAATGCTGCTATTTCACATAAAATGACAACGGCTGCGCAAGCGTCCTTGTCACGAGTGTAGTCTCCTACCAAACATCCAAAGCTCTCCTCCATTCCGAAGATGAACTTGTATGTGTTGTTCTTCTCAAAGAGAAGTATCTGCTCACCTATGTACTTGAATCCGGTGAGTGTCTCTATATATTTCAGGTTGTAATTCTCTGCTATCGCCTTTGTAAGATTGGTGCTGACAACCGTGTTACAGATAGCTCCGTTTGCCGGCAGCTTGCCGACTGCCTTCTGCTCGCGACATACATATTCTGCTATCAGGGCACCTGTCATATTGGCATTGAATCGGACATATGGATATGCAGGATCATCTGCAAATTCCGTGTCCTTCCAGATTCCCGTGCTGTCCTTGACGTATATTCCAAGTCTGTCAGCATCCGGATCTGTGGCCATGATAACGTCCGCATCCACCTTCTTTGCCAGGTCTATTCCCATGGCAAATGCTGATGGTTCCTCCGGATTTGGTGACTTAACTGTACTGAAGTCTCCGTCAGGAACAGTCTGTTCTTCTACAACATATACGTGCTTGAAGCCAAGTCTCTTGAGCACTTCCCTTACAGGTACATTTCCTGTTCCATGAAGTGGTGTGTATACTATCTTGATATCGTCTGCAACCTTCGGAATGATGTCACCGTGGATTGTCTGTTTTATGAGCGCCTGATAGTAATTCTCATCAACACTTGCAGGAACCATGCAGAACAGTCCGTCCGCAATAGCCTTGTCCTTGTCCATGGTCTTGACATCCTCATATCTCTCCACATCCGCCACATGCTTCAGGATATCCTGATCCTGTGGTGACACGATCTGGCTGCCGTCCTCCCAGTACACCTTGTAGCCATTGTACTCAGGTGGATTGTGGCTCGCTGTCACCACGATTCCGGCTATACATCCAAGCTCCCTTACTGCAAATGACAGCTCAGGAGTAGGACGGAGTGCATCAAACACATAAGTCTTTATGCCATTTGCGTTGAGACACAGAGCTGATGCCTCCGTAAACTCTGCTGACATATTTCGACAGTCATGTGCAATTACTACGCCTCTCTTAGCAGCCTCAGGGCCAACCTCAAGTATGTATTCTGCAAGGCCCTGTGTAGCCTTTGTAACTGTGTATATATTCATTCTGTTGGTTCCGGCACCCATAATTCCGCGCATTCCGCCGGTTCCAAATTTCAAATTCTTGTAGAATCTGTCCTGGATCTCTTTGTCATCATCTGCGATACCTCTAAGCTCTTCCTTGGTCTTCTCATCAAAGCAGTCTGACTCAAGCCAGAACTTGTATTCGTCCATGTAATCCATTTCTATTACCTCCACCTTGTAATTATTTTTAGCTGCGTCCGCAATCTTCAAATCTTTTTTCTGCCGACATTTGCTTGCTAATCATTCCGTTTCTTCCCAGGCATTCCATTTCTTTCCTATTGTTCCGTTTTACGAGAACATCGCCTTCACATTTGCTGCAAGCTCATCAAGCTGCTCTGCCGCATCCTCCTGAGAGCTTCCCTTTACCCCGAGGTAGAACTTGATCTTTGGCTCTGTACCTGAAGGTCTCACAAGGAACCACGCACCATCTGCAAGCTGATAATATATCATGTTGGACTTTGGAAGAATAACTGCTTCGGATTTGCCTGTTGCAACGTCTGTCTCTGTTCCAAGCTTGTAGTCGTATATCTTCTCCACGCTGTAAGTTCCAACCTTCTGTACCGGATTATCTCTCAGGGTCTGTATCATGGACTGTATCTTTGCAGCGCCCTCACGCCCGTCGAACTTCATGGTCTGAACCTTCTCCTTGTAGTAGCCATATTCCTGCCACAGCTCAACCATTCTGTCCCACAGAGTCATGCCACGGTTCTTGTAGTATGCCGCCGCCTCGCAGAGAAGCATCAGTGTTCCGACCGAGTCCTTGTCTCTTGCATATGTACCAGGCAGACAGCCAAATGTATCCTCAAGTCCGAACACATAATTGTGCTCACCTGTCTGCTCATAAGCCCTCATTCTCGATGCTATATTCTTAAATCCGATCAGGTTGTTGCAGTCACAGAAGGTGTTGTACTTCTTACATATCTCCTTGACCATATTGGTGATAACAACCGTAGTTACAATCGCCGGATTCTCAGGCAGTCTGCCACTCTGGGATCTCTGCATCAGCACGTAATCACAGAGGATTGCACCGAACATATTGCCCGTAAATTCTTTATATTCATTATTCTTGCTGTCGTATCCATACATTCCAAGCCTATCCGCATCAGGATCTGTGACGAGTATCAGCTCGCCGCCGACCTTCTTCGCCAGCTCAAGACTCAGGGCATACGCCTCTGCGCCCTCAGGATTTGGGGACTTTACAGTTGGGAAATTACCATCTTGAACAGCCTGCTCCTCAACGACATGTACATCCTTGAAACCAAGTTCGCTGAGAACTCTTGTAACAGGCTTAAGGCCTGTTCCGTGAAGCGGAGAATATACGATCTTCAGATCTCCAGCCTTCTGGATCTCCTCCGGATTCATGACAAGCTTGTGAAGCTCTCCTATATATGCGTCATCGATCTCCTGACCGATCACATGTAGCAGTCCTGCATCTATTGCAGCGTCCTTGTCCATAGTCTTAACCATGGAGAAATCTTCTATCTTGTTGACCTCTGCAATGATCTCCTTATCCTGTGGAGATACGATCTGGGCCCCGTCATCCCAGTAAACCTTGTATCCGTTGTACTCCTTCGGATTGTGGCTTGCTGTTATATTCACTCCGATATTGCAGTGCAGATATCTGACCGCAAATGAAAGCTCCGGTGTCGGGCGGAGTGCGTCAAACAGATACACCTTCACGCCATTTGCGCACAGGCAGAGTGCAGTCTCAAGAGCATACAGTGATGCATTGTTTCTGTTGTCAAATGCTATAGCTGCTGATGGCTCTGATATACCGATCTTTGCCAGGTAATTTGCTATTCCCTGTGTCGCCATACGAACTGTATATATGTTCATGCGGTTTGTTCCCGCTCCCATCACACCTCGAAGTCCGCCTGTTCCAAATTCCAGATTTGTATAGAATCTGTCCTCAATCTCTTCTGCATTATCTCTGATACTGATAAGCTCTTTCTTTGTGTACTCATCAACCTGGTCGCTGCCAAGCCACATCTCATATCTCTGCTTTGCATCCATCCCTTAAATACCTCTTTTCCTGTTACGATCCGTTTGTCTTCCTAATCCCTATTTAGTGTTATATTTATATATCTTCTGTGTCTTTTTTCATTTTTTCCGCAATACGTCTCATTACTTTTTTAACTCTTTTTAGTTTTTTTTACTTAATTGAATAGTATATTAATCACTTTTTAATTTCAATATTTAATCTTGCGTTTTATATCACTTTGTTGCGCAGAGAGCCTTTAGCGCAAAAAAATTCTCCCCAGACAGCCTGTTTTGTACTGTCTGAGGAGAATTCTTTACCTTTTATATTATTTTTATCTGTGTCATGAGAACTTTCCTGAATTTTATCTCTGGATTTACCCATTTCCTTTTTCAGGATAATTTTATATCTTTTCCAGAAAGGCACCGCTCGCTGCGATAATTTTATCGTTACCAATTCCCGGCAAATTACTCAGCAAGCTTATTGAGCTTCTCGACAAGTGCTGTCTGAAGTGCCTCAAGCTTTGCATCTGCATCATCAAGGCTTGTTCCCTTGATTCCGTAGTACAGTTTGATCTTTGGCTCTGTTCCTGATGGACGTACACATGCCCATGCGCCATCCTCAAGGTCGTAGTAGAGAACGTTGGACTGTGGAAGTCCTGACTCTGTGACCTCTCCGGTGGCAAGATCTGTGATCGTGTTCTTCTCGTAATCACGAACCTTGAGAACATTGAGTGTATCTATCTGAGTGATGGACTCTGATCTGAGCGAAGACATGATCTTTCTTATCTTCTCCGCACCTGTAACACCCTTGAGCGTTATTGTGTAGAGGCCTTCCTTGTAATATCCGTACTTCTCATAGAGATCAAGCATGTGATCCCACAGAGTGATTCCCTGGCTCTTGCAGTATGCAGCAGCCTCGCAGAGACACATAACTGCAACCGGAGCATCCTTGTCTCTTGCGTATGTTCCAACGAGACATCCGTAGCTCTCCTCCATACCCATTACGAAATTGTATGAACCCCTCTGCTCGAAGAACTTGATCTGCTCACCGATGAACTTGAAGCCTGTTAGAACCTCGATGAGGTTGACATTGTAATCTGCAGCCAGTGGATCAGCCATATTTGTAGTTACAATAGTCTTGACCATAGCTGGATTCTTTGGCATGAGACCACATTTTGCTCTCTCTCTGAACTGGTATTCAGCGATTATAAGTCCCGACATATTTCCTGTAAATGGCATGTATCTGCCAGTCTTTGTATCAAGTGCATATATTCCAAGACGGTCTGCATCCGGGTCTGTCGCAAGGACGATGTCCGCATTCTTCTCCTTTGCCAGCTTAAGGGCAAGCTCAAACGCCTTTGGATCCTCTGGATTTGGATACTCAAGTGTTGTGAACTCAGGATCTGGAAGCTCCTGTTCAGGAACGATGTATACATTCTTGAAACCAAGCTCTGACAGAACTCTCTTTACAGGCACAAGACCTGTTCCGTGGAACGGTGTGTACACGATCTTGATATTCTCTGACTGCTCCTTGATGATCTCAGGATGGATGATCTGCTTCTTGAGCTCCTCCATATACGCATCGTCTATCTCTGCACCTATGATAGTGAGGAGTCCCTTATCAAGTGCATCCTGCTTATCCATGGTCTTTACTGTATGGAAATCCGTTACAGCCTTGACCTCTGCGATGATCTCTCTGTCCTTTGGAGCAGTAATCTGTGCACCGTCTTCCCAGTATACCTTGTAACCGTTGTACTCTGGTGGATTGTGGCTGGCTGTTATAACTATACCGGCTGTACATCCAAGCTTTCTGACCGCATACGAAAGCTCAGGTGTCGGTCTAAGCGAATCAAAAAGATAAGACTTGATTCCATTTGCACACAGGCAGAGAGCTGCTTCTGCTGCAAACTCTGGCGAATATTTTCTTGAATCATATGCTATTGCCACACCCTTATCCTGCGCATTCTGTTTCACGATGAAGTTCGCAAGTCCCTGTGTTGCCTTACGGACGGTGTAGAAATTCATTCTGTTGGTTCCGGCACCGATAACTCCGCGGAGTCCACCGGTTCCAAATACGAGATCACGGTAGAATCTGTCCTCGATCTCAGCCTCATCATCAGCTATCGCTGCAAGTTCCTTCTTTGTGTCATCATCGAAATAATCATCTGTCATCCAAAAATCATATGTGTCTCTGTAACTCATCTTCTACTTCTCCTTCTTATCGCATTCGCAGCAATCGCAGATCTTATGTACGTCGCAATCTTTCGCTTTTATACTCTCTGCCCAGCCGTAATCTTTCTCATTCAGCACACCATTTTATATGTATTTCTGTTGCTAAGCAATCACTGTTCAGTACTTCCTGTTCTCCCAGGCTATCTACTTTTTTAGAAAACCAAGCGGATCTCCGTCTGTCAGAAAATGCGTCATGAGGTATGCACCTCTGAGCGATACCTGTTCCTCTGACAGGATTCTTCTAACCTCACTTCGGTCTGCGAGTATGACCTGTATATCTTCTGTGCTCTCCTTGCTGTCGAGATTCGGTATTCCTGTGACTGTTCCAAATACAGCACTGCTCATCTCATCCGTGAATCCAGGTCCCATATAAAATGGTCTTCTGTAAAATTCCGATCCTCCCTCATATACTGTCATCTCCAGACCTGTCTCCTCCCGCATCTCTCTGACCGCAGCCTCCGCCGGCGTCTCATCTCCGTCCACAAGGCCAGCCGGAAGTTCATATATATAGGCATCAAGCGGGTATCTATACTGTTTTATAAGCACAAGCTTCGGTTCCGTCTCGAGCCTCACTCCATATATGACTATGCCTTCAGGCTTTATATCGTGAGTTTTCATCTTTATGTCATTCTCATCATTTCTTGAAGCAAAGTAATAGTTAAAATCCTTACCCTCTGTGTCGACAGCATCTATGTGGTATAGATTAAGAAAAGGATTATCTGTCATTTTCTGTACACCTTTATACTTATCTCTCATATCGTCACTTTCCTTCTATAATAGTATTATCAAATATTCAGCTGCTTCATACATTCACAAGCCATACGATTTCCGCATTCCACGCAGCCGAGTAGCTATTTATTTCCTTTATTCAAAATTAGCACAGTTTTTATAATATATCAAACTCTTTTTTAAGTAATTTTATCGTTTTTTAGCCATTTTTAATGTTTTTTAATATATATGCGTCTTTTTTCCATATTTTGTACTGTTTCCAGCCCTGTTTCTCTAAAATCACTATCCCATGATACACTAATTTTCCGGGCTAAACTACATAAAATCCGGACATTTTTGACCTGCCCGGATTCTGTACAATATTATTCTGTTCTCATTCTACTGATCATTCCCCGATACCAATTGATATTCTGCATCTCTCAGTCGGCAGTAATAAAATGTCTGTCCAGCCTCCTCTGTGTAGGTTTCAAATACTCCCGTCACAACCACCTCACTCTGATCCGCCGGATAATCATCCGGATATACCGCACCCCCTGCGAGTTCAAATTCAAGTCCCTGACTACAGCATGCCAGAGCATCAGCTATAAGGCAGTAATTATAATATTTGTCCGTTATCGGATAATATGATGCATAATATTTTCCTTCTATTCTTATAGTCTTTCCCTCGTATTCCTCCGGCTTTGACATCATCTGATATACCGTCGCATATACAAGATCGCTTCCCATAAGCGTGAGGTCCACATCTACACCATCAGATTTGTATTGTGCTATAACCGAGCTGTCACCATTTACTACCTGTCCATATGTTGGCTCTGATGTCGGATCCGTTATATCTGCAGATTCCATCTCTGTTGATTTTTCAGTCTCCGTTGTGTTTTCCGTTTCTGTTGTGGATTCCGTCTCCGTTGTGGTTTCCATCTCTGTTGTGGTTTCCGTTTCTGTTATGGTTTTCGCATCTTCACCGCCTGTTTTCTGATTAAGCACCTTATCAACTGCATTCTCTGTATTAAGGCGGCTTCCCGCAGTCTGCGAATCTCCACTACACCCCGCGACCGTCAGCAACATACTCAGCACTGATATCAGCGCCGTAAACCGCTTCAGCCTGTGTCCGCAGCCATGCATTCTTATATTTCCATTCTTATACATAATTCTTACCTCCTCATCACTTTCCCGGCAATACAGTTGAGTGCAAATATAACCATATCAAATACCACTATCGTAGATCCCACCGGTGTCGAAAATAATATAGATACCAACATTCCAATCAAGGTTCCCATAACTGAAAGTATGGCAGAATAAATCACCACAGATCTGAAGCTATACATAACCCTCATTGCCGAGAGCGCAGGGAACACCAAAAGCGCTGTAATAAGCAGTGAGCCTACCAGATTCATGGCCAGAACTATGATAACAGCGATTATCACAGCAAGAGTCAGATTGTATGCTCCTGCATTTTTTCCGATTGCTCTTGTAAAACTCTCATCAAATGTAACCGCAAATATTCTGTTGTAAAACAGGCAGAAAAAAGCTATTACAAATATTGACATCCCTATACACAGCCACACCTCTCCCATTGTAAGTGTTAGTATGGACGTTGAACCAAATAGCGTAGAGCACACATCACCCGATACATTTGCCGATGTTGAGAACACATTCATTATCATATAACCTACAGCAAGAGCCCCAACTGACATCATTGCTATCGCAGCATCTCCTTTGAGCTTTGCATTTTTCCCTGACATAAGTATGAAAATCGCTGCAGCCACAGTAACAGGCATGACTATGATCGTGTTATTTGTCAGTTTCAAGACTGACCCTATAGCCATTGCACCAAATGCTACGTGAGAAAGGCCATCACCAATAAATGAAAATCTTTTGAGAACCAACGTTGCACCGAAAAGTGATGAGCACAAAGCTATAAGGACTCCAACAACAAGCGCATACCTGACAAATGGATACTGCATATAGAAATTTAATTTATCAATAATCTGCACTACGCCCACCCCCTTTCTCGTTCTCCACAGAAATAATATTCCAATACATGCTATTTTTATATTCCTCTCTGCTTCCCCAGAACAAACTTCCATGATGCATATGAAGAATATGTTTCGCACAATCTACCGCCCTAAGATCATGGGATATCATGATCACTGCCACTCCGTTTTCATTCAGTTGCTGTATCATCTGATAGAACTGTGCTGTAGCCACAGGGTCAAGGCCGGTCACCGGTTCATCGAGCAGCAACAGATTCTCTGTCGCACACATAGCTCTTGCGAGAAGGACTCTCTGCTGCTGCCCTCCTGACAAATTTCTATAACATTTCTTGCGTATATCCCATATTCCAAGTCTTTCTAGTTGAGCTCGCGCAAGTCTTTTTTCACTTCTTCCATAAAACGGACGCATTCCACATTTAGGCAGCGTTCCCAACAAAGCAATCTCCCACACAGTCGCAGGAAAATCCTTCTGTACAGGCGTCTGCTGTGGCAGATAACCTATGTCATGCGCCGTCAGGCCATCTTCAAACTTTATATCACCGGAAATCGGCTTCAACAGACCAAGCAAAGTTTTTACCAAAGTGCTCTTTCCCGCTCCATTTTCCCCCACTATACAGAGATAATCACCTTTATCTATACTGAAGTTAAGCCCTGACGCAACCGCTCGTCCATCATATCCCACCGCCAAATCTTTACATATTATATATGACATTCTTTTCTCCTCTTCTATCTATTTCAACATCGACCTTTTACCGCCCGAATCTAGTTTAATGCCTGAGACAGCACATTCAGGTTATCTTCCATCACATTCAGATATGTCTCGCCATCAACCACATCATTCGCAGTTACAGACTGCATCGAATCCATAGTCAGGATCTCCTGATTCTTTGACTCCGCAGCCTTTTGTATCGATTCAGCTATCTTGTGATCCGACCCATCTATCGTCAAAATAACTGGGAGCTTTAAACTGTCCACCTTCTGCGCAAGAAATGTTATCGTCTCAAAACTTGCTTCTGATTCCGCACTGCATCCCGCAAATGCAGCATAGTAGGTAAGTCCATAATCATCTGCCATATATCTGAACGGGAATCTGTCTCCAAAAAGAATAGCCTTACGTTTTCCCTTAGATACAGTAAGCGCATACCTCATATCAAGGTCATTAAGCCTATCCTCGTATTCAGCTGTATTCTCCGCATAATCTTCCTTATTCGCCGGATCAATCTCCTGTATATTTTCAGACAAAACATCAGTAAGGGTTACTGCATTTTTCAATGATAGCCACACGTGCTCATCATACTCAAGGTCTTCCTCTTCCTCGCTTTTCTCTTCTTCCTCTGCCTGCATGCCTGGAACTATCTCTTCCTCTTTGACTGTGGTTCCCAAAGTGTCAAGCATATTTACAACCTTCATGTCCTTATTAGTTGCTTCTTTCAGGGCACTATCCACCCATCCGTCAGACTCACCACCAACATACACAAACATATCTGCATCAGCTATCTTTGCTATATCCTCTGCAGTTGGCTGATAACTGTGAAGATCCATCCCCTGATCAAGCAGCATAGTAAGCTGAAACTTGTCCAAATGATCGCCTATAATATTACGGATCCAGTCATACTGTGGAAAAGTCGTGCATACAATGTTGTATCTTGAAGCATTCTCCGCATTTTGCAGCGCACTTCCCCCTTTCTGATCCGAATCAAAAGCCGTGCCGGTTCCGCAACCGCAAAATACTGAAACAGCCAGAACTGATGTCAAAACAAGGCCCAATATTCTATTTTTCTTCATTGTAAAAATCCTCCAAATTGATTTAAATATAAATTGTTTTTCTGTAAAATCACAAAATAGGGTAACTTTAATAAACTATCTCTGTCTTTACCACTACGAAAACAAAAGATAAATCAATTCAGCAATTCCACCTTCAGGGAAACGAGCGTATCGGTACAATACTCGTGGGTATACACCAATACAACTCCAAGTGTGAACACACTTAAGAACGCCAAGAACACTGGCGTAGTTGACATTGTCTTTATATTTGAAAGGAACTGTGCAGCCTGCTGCAAATGCATACATATAGGACATTCCTGCCCCGTACAGTCATGCTCCACATTGCGCGCAATATAGCCGTAAGAGAAAAGTACTCCCGACAAAAAGAACACTATAAGAATCCATGACATTATTCTCTTTTTATTCATGCTGCACACCTCCTTTTCGTTTTAGGAATTTCGGGATATATGGTTTTTGATATGACCGTAATGATACAGCCCATCTGTAACAATCCTGTTTAGTCTAGACTGCAGCAACTCCACAACGTCTCTGACAATCTTTGCAAATACCACATATCGACGATCTGTCACAATCGATCGTAAATCCATACCGCTCCTGAACGCCTTTAGCTATGTGATTCATGGTATCGCGGTCAATATGTATGACTCTTCCGCACTTAACACACTGCATATGAAGGTGTTCGTGACAACTATGATCAGCCTTTTCCATTCTATACATACTTGAACTACCATCAGCACTCTGATACTTTATCAATTTGTCCTGGGTAACCATGCGGTCAAGATTGCGATATACGGTCGTTGTATTCGCATCTATGCCATTCTCATCCAAATACACACTAACATCAGCCGCGCAAAACCCTCTGTCCTGCCTCTCAGTGGCAAATGCCTCTATAGCCTGACTTATTCTCGTTTTATACTCCCTCGCCATACTATCCCTCTTTTCAAATTTGCAAATCGTTTGCAATTTTACTGTATCATAAATGCCTTTTGAATTTATGTCAATACCCTTTATATAATTAAACCTGATCTGTATACCCGCAAATATTTAAACCGGATGGCCTGGACCATCCGGTAAAACTATTCATTCCGCATATTTATCACTTTTCCATCACTACTATCTTGTTTGATATATTGCTGACAAATGGTATTTTGCCAATGACTTTATATACCGGTATGAACTCAGCCATTCCTTCTACAAGACTGTGCTGCTTAATGTATCTGTATTTCGGTATGATCTCCGCCAGCTTCTTTCCATTTGGCACGCCCCAGGAGAACCTGGCATGGCTTCCATGGATGGATTTCTCCTTGATATGCTTTGCCATGAACGGAGCCATAGTCTCTACGAACACCGTAGCATGAGTAAATTTCCTGTCTATTATGTCGAATATTTTCTTCACATCAGCTTCTGTGAGATACATCGTAAGCCCCTCTATGATGACCAGCACAGGTTCACCTGCATACTCTACCATGTCAGCCCATTTGCCGTCCATGGCGGATTCTGCAATCTGGTACACCGGTCCGTCCTCCTGCAGGAACTTTGCCCTTACAGTCATGGTCTCCGGGAGATCAATGTTGTACCAGCCTTTATATTTACCCTCATTTCTATAGCAACGGGTATCAAGACCACAGGCGATATTCACAACCACAGCACCCTTATGCTTTTTCAGGTATTCTGATACAAGCTTATCAAGAACTATAGTTCGCGCTATAACTCCGCTTCCCATTGCCAGATCCTTGTCAGCAAGCGAAAAATCATAATCAAGACGGTCAACTATCTCAATTGCCTTGCCGTCATATATGGCATGATCAGGCTTTTTCGACTCCTTTGCCCTTGCATAAAGTGTCTGGAGCATCGTCTCCGGAACTCCGGTTATGTCGATCTTTGATTTGTTTGCTGTGTTGTTTTTTGTGCTGTTCATTTTTATTTCCTCCTACAATTATATTGTTAATTGCGCTTCGCGCGGCGTTTGCGTACTTCACAACATGTCGTCAAGCGTAGCTTGATGACCTACGCGCACATCAGTGCGCTTCCTCTGCTGGAATCCTCCCACTTACGTGGGTCCCTCCTTATAATGGAGCAAACGCATGAAAAGGCGCTTCGCGCGGCGTTTGCGTGCTTCACAAGGAATCCTCCCACTTACGTGGGCCCCTCCTTATGAAAAATAACACTTGGGATGTTTTGTTATGTTTATAAAAGAAAGAGGTTCATCATCGATGAACCTCTTTCTTCAAACTCTCTATCAACTTTTCTGTACCGCCCGTGGCATGAATACCAATCTTTTCCGCCAGATACATTTTCTTCTCCATATCAATATTCTCGTTTAATATCGCCATGGCTCCCTCAAGCCGCATCTTCGCCAGCACCCTGATCAGAGTCTCATCCGGCTCATAGTCAAGCTGTGATCTGTAGTATGCTGCAAATGAGTGTCTCATAAACTCCTCAACTCTTAGGTGGTAATCCTCGTAACAACTGCCACCAGCTCTGTGCATGATGATCATAGCTTCCTCCCTATGTGCTAGTAGGAACTGCATCATGAGTTTATCTGCATCAACTCCTGTGCCAGGATCATCAATCTCGGCCTGCATAAGCTTTCCCAGCATAGCCTCATACTGGTTTACAAGCGGTTCAAGTATCGCCTTGAGCAATGCCTCCTTACTCTCAAATGAAAAGTAGAAGGCTCCGGTGGTAACTCCCGCACTATTGCATATCATTCTAAGACTTGCCCTCTGGTAACCATTTTTAAGGAATTCCTCTTTACCTGCTTTTTTCAGTTTTTCTATCGTTTCACTGCGCTTATCGTTTTCCATAACACATGTTATGTTAGCACAAACTAACCAGTCTGACAACCTATTTTTTATATGTAATACCTTTCTTTACGCCCTGGCATTTTTCCTACTATCCACTACACACAACATTCTTTCAGTAACTTTAACGTATTCTTTCGTTAAGGTATTTCCTTACCGTCTCAAGCCCTCCAATTGGCACGCAGAACTTCTGATCATGGTTCTTACATGCCTCATAGGTTTCCTCCAGATCAAACCAGCTCACGCCGTCCAGCTCTTCCTTCTGGATCGTCAGGTCTGCTATGTCCACCGGTTTCTGGTACACGAACACAAATGCCACCTCATTGTCCCTGAACATTTTGCCGTGAAATTCCTTCTCATACTGTATTCTGAATGTTCCAGCAAAATCAAGGTCTTCATATTCAGCATTTATGCCCAGCTCCTCACCCAGTTCTCTGAATGCCGACTCCATCGGTTCATCGCCTGCCTGTATATGTCCGGCAGAGGAAGTGTCATACCTTCCCGGAAATGAATCCTTATTCATGGCTCTCTTCTGCAGAAGAACCTTATACCTGCCATTCTCTTTCTTCGCTATCCAGATATGGGCAGTCCTGTGGCATATGCCTTTTGCATGTGCCTCGCTCCTCTCCACTGTGTCTCCGGTAGGGTTGCCCTGTTCGTCGCATATATCAAAAAGTTCCACTTTGTATTTCCTCCATCTCAAACTTTATCTCTCACTTTAATCAGCTTTTCTGTTTTCTCCACATCATTATATCAATATGTTGTAAATCCAACAATAAAATTACAGCAAATCACCTAACTATCGCTATTTTACACACATATATAATTGTCTATTTTGTCGAATAATGTTAAAATATAGTCTAAATAATAAATGGAGGGTATGCCAATGAAAAAAGCTTTATTAATCACCTTGGCAGTCATTATTGCAATTATTATTATATTCTACCTTATTGTACTTATCACAGGATGGATATAAATGCATATTGGGGAGGATATATGAAAAAAAAGAATCATTCAGTTTTTAAAGCGATTATCTTTTTGCTTTGTTGCATTATCGTATTTATTTTCACAAAACATTATTACACAAAGAAGATTTCCTCTATAAAAAATGGCAACACCATAATTGAGAAGACCGTTGAATTATCTGGAGAAACTATACAATCTAAAATGGCTAGCATAGGAAAACTCGCAACTGCCGAATATACATATACACATGTTGAACACTTCGACAGCTCCAGAACAATTGGCGACTTCAAAATTCCTTTGACAAAATCTTCTTTCATCTATAGTTACGACGGAAGTATAACCGCTGGCATTGATTTTTCAAAAATAAAAGTTGACAAAAACAACTCCCAAAAATCAATCTCGATTATACTACCTGCTCCAGAAATCATCAGTTCAGAGATTGATCAAAACAGCTTCAAACTTTACGATGAGAAAAAAAATATTTTTAATCCTATAAACGTAACAGATGTTGTATCATCTATTTCTGATTTACAGACAACAGAGGAACAAAACGCTATTGACAAGGGTCTACTCGACAAAGCGAAATCTAACGCAACCACACTTATTGATAATTATATGACCTCATTTGACATTCCTAAATATACCATAAATATATCATTTGAAGAATCTAGTGATGAAAAAACGGATGCGCAGTAATCACACCACGCATCCGTTTTCTCATGTATGTAATATTTAATTCTAACCTTTTATTTTTTTACAGGGAAGCCTTAGCAAGTTTCGCAGCACACCTTGTAGTTACCTCCAAATAATATGCTGCATCAGCTGTTGACATGCTGTCAGAATCATACGCATCCAGTTTCTGCGCAAAATCTGCATATTTGCTCATATAATCTGTATAATCTGCAAGCATGCTGACCGTGTCGTCTGAATTATCATACTTCTCCATGAACTCTATATACTTGTCAATAAATGCTTCGTAACTATCAAGAAATGCCTTGAGGTCAGAATCAACCACACCCGTATTCGCTGACTCTGAGTCAGATTCTTCTGTCATATCTGCTTCCTCGGTTACATTATCAGTATCTTCTTCCGTAAACTCCTCTGTATCCACTGTTTCAGAATCATCTGCATCTTCTGTTTCTGAGATTTCTTCTGTCACATCTGTATTTTGCTTTTCTGCACTCTCCTCATTCTCTTTCACCTTATCTGGAGATATGAGATCTATGTTCATATCATCACTAGTATAATGTGATAACTTCAGATGGTACCCATCCTCATTATCCGCCTCATAAGAAGTTGAAGTCGTAGCTGAATTCTTGTCAAATCCCTTTTTCTTGCAAGAATCAATATAATTGCTGTACACATCATCCGTTATCTTGTCAATGCTGGCATAAAAAGTATCTTTGTCATTTGTCATAACATAACCATACTCTGTCTCCGGCTTCGGCAGATATACCGCAATTCCGTCCTCCGGCCATATAAGCTTTCTGTCAGAACTGCTATGTGTCGAGGATTTACCTCGGTGGCTTGCGCCAAAAGGTACGATAAGAACAAATGCCAGAATAGCCAGTGCCATGTATATGAATTTCTTCTTTTCCTTTATTATCTGCATTCCCATAAGCCATGAGACTGCAAACAATCCGGTCTGGATAAGCGCTATTATTCCCGACAATATATGTCCTGCTGAGAACGAGCTTATCATCGCGATCAGACATATAAATACAAATATTACAGTCACCTTGCTGAACTTGCTCTTCCTGTAAGCCTTCTGTTCTTCCTTCTTTTCGTTCCGTGCCTCTCGCTCATTTTCATTTGCCATTCTGGCATATTCCATTTCCTTATATGTGTTGCTCTTGACCTTTTCAATCTGAACCGCATCACTGTCAACAATCTTTTCTTTGTCCCCACAATAAGGGCAGATATACTCCCCTTTATCCGCATCAACCTCCAGATCTCCGTTACAATTCTTACATTTCAACTTAATCATACGTGCTCCGGATGGTGTTTCACATTTGTTGCCACATTTAGGGCAAAATGCTGTACCATCTGGAATATTTGCTCCACATTTGCTACAAAACATATTCTTTTCTCCTCTCCAATGAACACCAGCCATGCAGAATCTCATTTGGCAATGACTAATGCACCCTGTCATCAAGAGTTAGCTCGATGACCTGCATACGCCCCAGCCCGCATCCTTATCTGTATATCAAGTTTTCATAGAAAACTTGACACATACTTATAATTTCTCAATCATCTCATACGCCTGCTCTATGTACTCGTCTATCTCTACCTTCCTCTGTCTGAGTTTTGTTATATGTATATCCACCGCTCTTCTCACCTCATCTTTGCTCATGTTTTCGAGCTCGGTTATCTCCTTGATTGAAAACTCCAAATTCTGAAGAAGCCTTATCATCCGAACCCGGTCCTGTGCATTCGAATCATACAACAGATAACCTCTTTCATTTTTTGCAGCTGCTGTCATAAGCCCTGCCTTTTCATATCCCTGAATTGCCCTCCTGCTCACTCCCGTGTGTTCACACAACTCCCTCAGTGTCTCCAATGCTGTTATCACCGCCTCACTTCGACATATTTCTTACATTAAAATTGCACGTTACGTGCAGTCAACATGCGATGTGAACATATCGCTTATGTCATGCTCTGGTGGGATTATCGCACAGGATTTTCAAAAGTGGATTTGTGAATGCAGGTTTCAGAAGTTACACCCTGTTACTCCGGATATGGCACTTTACACCCTGTTACTCCGGATAATATGTTTTTTAATTATACACTTTGTATATTTTTCTAAAGCTTTTATTAAATAAGTTCGCTTTAACTTGACAACAATATATATACACTATATTCTCATACCAATATTTACTATCGTTTACAGTTTTTCTTGGCTATTCATATCTAATCATTCATGTTATACTACAGAGAAAGGCAATTGTATGATCTTTAACGAAATTGACACCCCTTTTATTTTTCCTTCTTACAATTTAAGTAAACGGGAAAAAGCAAAAATTGAACACGAAATCAATACCAGTTATCTCAAATATAACGGACAGGAATTTTGTGTCCACTACTCTTACGGATTTGACAATATAAGTTACAAATATTTCTTTGAAAACCATGGCTACAATAATTATAATATCTACTCAAAGAAATATAATATTTAACATAAAGGAGGAAGCATCCATGGAATCTCTTATCTACAGATTAAATACAATACCAAATTCCTATTATGAATTTATTGATAGTGTCGTTTCGTATGCAAGCGCCAGCAACGAACACTATACTCTACTGATGTGCTATCTTGACAGCAATCCAACTGCAACACCTTCTGATATTATAAAATTCATATCCTCACAGCCAGATTTTTTTGATGATGAGGTACCCGCTGAAACTGACGAGCTTGTTTGTTAGGACTTAAAAAAGCTGACGTCCCTGCAGTTTTTCCCACTGCAGGCTGCCAGCCCTTTCTATCAAGTCATCATTAAGTAGCTATATTTTTCATCACATTATTGTCCTGTTTATCGGCTCTATTTTCTATCAATCCATTATGTGATTACAATCCCTCACTCTCCATAATCTCCCTCAGTTCCTCCCTCTTTCTGACAAATGCCGCCAGATCACCATTTTTTTCACATACCTTCACAGCTCTTCCCAGCCATTTAAGACACTTATCTTTATCGTCAAGCTCCAGATAAACATTTGCCGCCGGTATCATCAGATAGTTTATCAGGTCTAGTTCGGACTCACATGAATTTTCATAGATCTTCTGCGCACTGCGTATGCTTCTTTCCGCACGTTGTATATCGGGTTCTATGTACGTATAAAACCAGGCTTTCGCCATAAAATACGCATGCCTGTTCTGATGATTCAGCTGCACATTCTGCCAATCCGTATGTCGAATATTCGCTGACCTCTGATCTGCCCCACGGAAGTACACTATCTGCTCATCCACATCGTCCATAACCTGCTTTGCATGGTTTAATATATTGATAATTTCTCTCCTCGCCGTAAGCCTTGCCAGGTCATGTTCATAATCTGCCGACCTTACCAGATACGTTGCCTTTGCTATGAGATCCGCCGCAAGCCTGCATCCGGCAGACGCCGAGTCTGACTGTCCGTAGAATTTTATCGCCAGATTCATGGTTTTCATCTGCCTTTCAAGCAGTTCTTTTTCATCGTCATCTTCCGGAATAAAACAGCCGCCAAGCAGGCTGTCTATAAAGTCTGTCCACACATCAAATACAAACCCTTTGATATAAGGCTCCTTTGTCTGTGACCAGTTATCCAGAAAATGAAGTATTTTCTCTGAAACCTGAAGCGCTCCTCTGTCTGTGTATATGTGCGCCATACGGTCTGCGATATTCACAAGGTCTTCGTCAGAAACCGGTGCAAATCCACTTTTATGATGTTCACCACAACCACACAGCCGCTCCAGCACTGTCCTGCCATGTCTTAATATAAATTTTTCATTCTCTATAGCTGTACCAGCTATGATCTGTGCAGCGAGTGTAAGATATTCTCCAGATGATTCAAGACCGTCTATCATAAGACAGCCATTTGCCACCGCCGCTCCATATGTTTCCCATCGGCGAAATCCTGTTTCCATCCGCTCCTGTACCAATAAGTCTGTAATACGTCTCACAATTTCTGCAGCAATACCCAGATCTGTATGACCGCATGTACTCATCATTCCGGTGCTCTGCAATGTCTCCACATATGAATCTTTTCTCAGACACCGCCCATACATCTGCCGCACAGCCTGTGAGATAACCGGATGCAGTACAAATCTGACACTCCGACGCCCCTCAGACCAATCATCTTCTCTGCCATAACGCTCAATCCAGCCACCGTCTGCCAGATCATTTGCCACGTTCAGGATACTGCGGTCTGCTATACCTGCCAGATCATGAGCATATATCCCATTATCTCCAAATAGCGCCAAGGTCAAAAGTACTCCCCGGCAGACAGCGTCCAGACAGTCAACATCAAACAGCCTGGCGATAAACTCCGTCATATGCCCATATAAAAGTCTGCCGTCTATAGTGCAGCCCGTTTTCACACTGTCAAGTGCAGCAAATCCGCTTTCTTCAATAAGTTCATTTGCTGCATCTATAGTCATGTATCCCCTTTTTATCTGCCTGGCAATAAGCGTCAGCATGAGAGTGTGTCCATGCACACTTTCTATAAGGCTGTCCAGCTTTTTCCCAGATATCGCATTTTCAAATAATCCGGTTTTGCCGCACTTTTTCCCCATCATGTTTCGCAGCATAAGTTCATACATATCTTTCCTGTCCGCAAGTACACCTACTCTGAGCACATCATAGCACTCCGGAACATTTTCACTTCTTGTCACTACTACAAGGCGGCAGCCGGCATTTATAAGTTCAGCAAGTTCCTCCTCATAGCCGGGTTCGTAATTGTCAATTACAGCCACACACGAAAGATGTTCACCGGCAAGGCACATCTTAAGTCTTCTGAGCTTTCTCCGGAAATAATCTGTCAGTGACTCATCCTTATGTCTGCTGACCGTATTTATATAAAACTCTCTATCGTTGCACACAGTCTCCACAACAGAACCGGCAAATCCAAGATATAGCACAACATCCATGCGATTCCTGTTGTCTGCAGCAAACCGCCTGACAACTGTGCTTTTACCTATCCCGCCCATTCCTGTCACATATACGCAGGGTCTGTTTTCATCAGCGAGCCAATCCGCAAGGAATTGCAGTTCCTCTGACCTGCCGACGATATCCTCCGCACCAAATACCGTCCCCGACTTGACATACATTTTAGACTCATCCGCATCTGCATACAGCTTGTCAAGCACTTCTGCCAGTTCATGCATACTCTGATATCTGTCCCTGTACGACCTCGCCAGGGTTCTGTGTAAAACATCTGTGATACATTCTGCCAGCCCGTCACGGTATGTATATCCGTCAGGCATTCTTTTGTCCACATTACCTGTGGCATCAGCACCGCAACCAGCGCCCTGACACATATGTCTGCCGAAAAGCCAGCCGTCCATGTCGTATGCAGCGTCATCGTCACAATCCAACACACCGGGCGGACGTCCAAAAAGCAGATAAAACAGCACAGCGCCCACTCCATATACGTCCGTCCACGGACCTATGTGACTTATATCACCTATTTTCTGCTCATATGCCGCAAATTCCGGGGTATACCGAATCGATACCACCGAATCAAAATCAAACAGCTGCACCCAGTCGCTTCCGCCTTCAAGCACAAGCACATTTTCCGGCTTTATATCCAGATACAGATATCCCGCAGCATGCAAATGCTCCAGAGCATGTGCCAGCCCCCTGACCGCCCCTATGACATCCCGCAGATTCTCCGGTTTCATTTTGTCAAGAGTAGTTCCCTCCTGATAAGTCGTCGTGATATAGACAGCATTTTCCGTCTCATGCATTTCATATGTATTCACAATTCTGTTTGTAAGGCCTGCTGTTGCAAAAAGCTCATTGTTCAGATCAAATACACGGCGGGCGTCTGCTCTCATTTCATCCGAGCTGACATCGATCTTCCTGATCCTGACAGGCCGCCGCGCACCCGTATGGTTTACATAATATCCATCATACACAACCGACGAACCGCCTCTTCCCAGCTCACCTGTTATCACATACTCATATGGGCTTCCTGTAAAGTGCAGTACCATCTCATGTTTCTGTTCCATATTGCAACTATCATTCATAGCGATCACATCTCTCCATTACCTGATGTCAGTAATTTTTGTCTGCCCTGATTTCCACTCATAATAGACTTCCCTCATAAAATCCTCTCTGAATACCGTGAGCGGGTCATCATTTTCCAGCGCAAAAAGGAATATCCAATCGTACGGATTGCCCGCATAAAGCTCTGAGTATCCGGAACTCACCAGAAAGTCGTTCATCCTGAGTCTGCACTTTTCTGCATCTCTGCCGGAAAGCGTCCTGCTTCCATTAGACACACTCTTTCCTGCAAGGTATTCGTAAAATGACAGCAGTATGAGCAGCTTTCTCATCCTCTCTCCCGATATATGTACACCATTCAGCACCTTCTCCAGACCGTCCCTGTCAGGATAGCAGCAAGCCGCAAATGTATGGACTATCTGACTGTCGTCCAGTATTCTTCGGATCGTCCTTCCACATGAAGCTTTGCGGATATTTCTTCCATACAGCCCCGTCATCTGAAGATAAATCGACCACACCGAAAGCGATCTGTCAAATCCATTGCTTTTGGCTTCTTCCGGAAGCTCCACTTCAAATACCCTTCTCTCAGAAGCCGCAATGCCATCGTCCCCCGATATGCGCTGCCACAGACGCCGCACATTGTCTGTAGCAGTTGCATGATTGTAAGCAAATAAATCCGCATGTGTATGAATGTATTCAGAAAGTGCACCTAAGGACTCCAGAGAATCCACATCACATCTAATATCTCCTGTATAATGCACATTTGCGCCATCCGGTATTCTGTCCTGCGATACATCCGGCAGATCATTCAATAAGTCTGTCAGAGCACTGTATGGTATGCCATTTTTCAGTGCAAAATAGTACACCAGCTCCTTCATATCGTGAATATCAATTCTTCCCCAAAGACACACACGCCTTAGAAAATCATCTGTCCGGGTGAGATCAAGCCCCAGCGCCATGCAGAACAATATAGCGGTCTTCTTTTCAATCACGGAATTTTTATCAAACCACTTCTCCAGATTTCTAGGCACAGCAATTCCTGCCTCCCTGTATCTGTTCTTTATCCACAATACCTTATAATCTATGCTCTGTTCATTCCATGTACATGACTCTCGCTGTGACAATGAGGCGCTGCTATCATTTTTCTGCTCACTGTCATCTGCCGTATTACGGCTGCGCCACAGATCTTCCATATATGTGTCCAGTGCCGTGCCAAAATCACGAAACATGCCGGCCTGATTTATGAGCTCTTCTATATAATTTTCATCCTCCGGTTCAATCTCAAAGCACCGTGCGGTCATCTCGTCTGTGTAACGTGCCATAATATCCCCCTTAATTTGTGGGCCGGTTACTCTGCCCTTAATTCAGCTCTTGCCCTTCCGGTTCTGTCTTTCGTGACAACTATCTGTCTGTCGATCTTCTCCTTGAGCTCAGATACATGGGATATGATTCCCACCAGCTTGCTGCCCTCAGTGACACTTACCAGAGCACTGTATGCCTGAGGGAGCGTCTTCTCAGTATCAAGTGAACCAAACCCTTCATCCACAAACATGGTATCTATCTGAATTCCACCTGCCGATGCCTGCACCTCATCTGAGAGTCCAAGTGCAAGGGATAATGACGCCATGAACGACTCACCGCCAGAGAGTGACCTGACGCTTCTGTAGCTTCCATTGTAGTGGTCAACAACGCACAGGTCGAGACCAGTCTGGCTTTTCTTGTTATCACTCTCCGTCGTACGTCTGAGCTCATACTGACCATCTGACATCTTGAGGAACCTGAGATTTGCACGTTTTATAATGCGTTCAAAATAAGTCATCTGAATATATGCCTCAAATGTTATCTTATTCCGGTCCTTAACCTGTCCCGAAGCAGTATCATACAAAGCCTTCTCACTCACATGCCTCTTCTCCAGAGCAGCCAGCTCACCCGATCTGTCCCCTATATTCTTCCTGACACTTTCATTTGTGCGGATTCTGCCAGCCAGCTCCTGCAGTGCAAGTCTTACCCTGTCAAGCTCTCCTCTGACAGATGCAAGCTCCTGTTTGATCTCTGCGATATCAAGCCGCTCAGAGCTCTGGATGCCTTTGGTATAAGCAGCTATCTTTCCCTCATACACCTTTATATTATTCAGGATTGTATTATACCTGCTATTAGCCATGTCGTAATCATCCCGGAGCTTCTTTGCCTCCTCGAGCAGTTCACGTCTCTGCTTCTCAGCCGCACGTCGATTCTCGAATCGCAGTTTTGCCGCAAGCTTTTTCAGTGGTTTCTTCTCAGCTTCAAGTCTTGCATCAAGTGCTGATCTCTGAGTTCCAAGCCTGCCCAGCTTTTCTTTCATTCTGTCAGCTTCCATTTCTGCCTTTGGAATTTCATCCGCAAGTGCATCTCTTCTCTTCATGCGCTTCTGTTCTGAATTTATCCACTCCACAATCTCCGATATAGCCCGGTTCATCTGCTCAAGCTTCTTATCAGCCATATCGGGAAGAATATCAAGTGAAATTCCGCCAGATGCCATCCGGCTGCTCATCATCGATGATGCCTAGTATTTCTTTTAATATATACTCCCGATCCTCCAACATAGAAAATTCATTTACACGTTTTCCTATGTGAATATCCGACAAATGAATTAAACGTATATACTCTTCCCCTTTCTTACACTCCCGGCTTTTTCCCATATTTATCGTCACTTAGTCCTACTATTATTCATCTTTTCCCTTTTTTAAATGTTCTTTCAACAAAAATACAGGCAGGTATGTAAGACTAACATCAAGCAATGCAGTCAGCATCAGCCATTTATTCGGTGATAAATAACCTGCTATTAAAAAGAATACAAAAGCTACTCCTGGCACTCCGGAAACATGATGTCCCAGTTTTCTGCTTTCAAGAGGTGCCCCAATGTAGGTAATGATCCAGCACAACAATCCAATCGTCCAGAAAACACCATCTATTATCCACATTGCAATTGGATAATGTTCATACAAGCTGCTCATATGCCCCCCTTTAAACAAAACATTCGTTGAAATAATTATAACATCACCGACAATATATCCCAATTATGTTTATCTTAATTTCGGCAATTTCGTTTTCTCCGCTACATGAAATACCATATTCGTCATATACTATGTAATATAGCACTAGTTTTCATCGGAGAACTCTCTATGGCAACTACTAACACACTCAATTTTTTTCGTTTTTTCTTCATATCGATCCTCGGAGTCCTGCTACACTTCACCTACGAATGGTCGGGAGATAATCCCGCAGTCGGACTGTTCTCAGCAGTGAACGAGTCGACCTGGGAGCACCTGAAACTCATATTTTTCCCTATGCTCCTGCTTACGCTAATCGACTTTCTCTGGGCGCATATACAAGAAAAGCCCCTGCCGGAAAACTATCTTCCAGCAAGGACTATCGGTATCCTGTCAGGTATGGCATTCATTGTGGTCGTGTTCTACACACTAAACGGTGTACTGGGCAGGAATTATGAGTTTCTGAACATCACACTTTATTTCGCCGGAGTTATATATGCACTGCGAACCGAGAACAGATCAGAATCCAAGCAAATGTGCATAAACGACTACGTTGCCATGACCATACTTGCAATTCTCGCGGTTGCATTCTTTGCATTTACCAACTATCCGCCTGAACTGGGGGTATTTACAGACCCTACAGCAGATTAACCGCACACATCAGAAGCACCACCTGCATCATAAGTATAATCGGTACTCCAACCGAAAAATAATTCTTCCTTATCTTGTGCCTGAACACCAGCATTCCAAGCAATGCACCGATGCTTCCCCCGGCAAATGCCATGCCGAGCTTCACCTCATCAAGGCACAGGTCATAATGTCCTGAATACCCCCAGTTCTCTCCTGAGTAATAGTCATGATAGCTTCTTCGCCTGGCATCAGTCTCCTCCACAAGACTCTTTACCTTTGATTCTGATATACCATGCTTGTCCATTATCCTCTTGATTCTGCTGGTCTTATCTCCGCACAGGAATATTCTCACTGCATCGTTCCTGTTCTTGACTGCAAAGTCCGAGACTCTTCCCACTACAACGCCATCCTGTCCGTCTAGCAATCTCTCAAGTGCCTCCACTGCATCGTCGTGATCTATAGATATTGTGGCCACAATTTCTTTTTTGTCATTCTTCATAACAAACAGATCCCAGTTATTCAGGTCAAAAGCTATGGTATTCTCGTCAGGATAATTCTCGCTCCACTCGCACACATAATATTCTGCCTTACACCACCATTCTCGCCTTCGCCCTGCCGGTTTTGTCCTTCTCCACAACTATCTGCCGGTCTATCTTTTCCTTGAGTTCAGTCACGTGTGAGATGATTCCCACCAGCTTGCGGCCCTCTGTCACGCTGGCCAGAGCGTTGTATGCCTGTGGCAGGGTCTTCTCTGTGTCAAGAGAACCGAAGCCCTCATCCACAAACATCGTGTCTATCTGGATGCCTCCTGCCGAAGCCTGAACCTCGTCAGAGAGTCCGAGTGCAAGTGACAGCGACGCCATGAAAGACTCACCTCCGGACAGCGACTTCACATCTCTTCTGCTTCCGTTATAGTGATCTACCACACAGAGATCAAGACCAGTCTTCTTCTGATTGCTGTATGGTTCCATGATTCTTCTAAGTTCATACTGGCCGTCTGACATTTTTAGGAACCTGAGATTTGCACGCCGTATGATCCTGTCAAAATATGTCATCTGGATGTACGTCTCAAATGTTATCTTATTCTTACCTGTGACATTGCCCGACGCAGTGTCATAGAGCGCCTTTACGTTTCTATATTTGTCCGTGACTGCTGTCAGCTCATCTGACCTCTTGCCGATATTCTCCCTGGCATTCTCATTTGTCCTGATGCGGCTGTTTATATTCTGTAGCTCAAGTCTCACTCTGGAAAGCTCACTCTTCTGTGCGGTCAGATCAATTTTCAGCTTTTCTATGTCCTGATGCTCTGCAGATTCAACCGTCTTTGTAAGAGCATCTATCTGCCCCTCTATCGTGTTAATATTCTGCAATATCACACTGTGCTTCTTTTCCGCATCATCATAAGCCTTCTGAATCCGCTGGGCTTTTGCAAGAAGTGTTTTCATCTCATTTGCTGCTGCCACACTGTCCTTGAACTTAAGTCCTGCTGCCAGTTCGTCACATTGTTTTTTATCTGACTCAAGCTTTGCCTGAAGTGCTGTTATACGCTTGTCAAATTCTGCCACCTCTGTCTGCATATTGGCAAATGTTTTCTCTTCCTGAGGGATCTTTTTGTCCAGCATATCACGCCTGTCAGCCCTTTTCTTCTCTTCGGCTATCCTGTGTGTGATATCTTCTATCTGGGCGGTCACATCCTCCATGGCTTCCTGTGTTTTGCCCGAGAGTTCTTCCACATTCAAAGCATCCCCCTGAGGTTCTTTGCCAAATATCTTTGCAAACTGCCCGGCTATGAGCTTTTCAGCATCTTTGACACCTGCCGCCACGACCTGAGTATCGGCCGCACTGGCATTTGCCTTATTGTGAGCCTCCTCGCTCATATCTTTTGCAGCTTTAAGTTCATTTTCAGATGGCGGTATGACCTCGCACACTGCCAGCTTTGGATGTGACGTTGAGCCGCATACTGGACAGGCCTGGCCATCAGAAAGTCCTCTGGCAAGGATTCCCGCCTGGCCATCTCTGTACGCCTGATCCATAGCATCGTAGATGCCTTTGTATTTGTTGAATGACTCTCTGTCTGCCAGATATCTTTTCTGGGCCTGCTCTGCCTGTTTTCTTCTTTTTCGCAAGTTGGCAAATTCACTTTCAAGCTCGTTCAGGCTCTCACGTCGTGTTATCAATTTGTCCTTCGCCGCTGTCAGTTCAGCACGTTTCTCACCCGCGCCCTCAAGAGCTGTGTACTCAGTTTTGAGATTCTCGATTTCTGTCTGCTGGTCAGCCGCTTTCTTCCTTACCATCTCCAGATCCTTGCTGATTTTCGAAAGTTCCACGGTCTCTCTGGAAGCCTGATTTCGAAGTCCATCCAGCTTATCATAATCCGGAAGTTCATTTTCAATGACTGCCGCCCTGCTCTGCAGATCCTTGATCTCGGGATATGCGGCCTTTGCTGATTCAAACTCAACTGCCGCGATCTCTCTTTTACTCTGGACAATAACAAGATCAGCCTTTGCTTTCTCAAGAGCTGCTTTTGTCTTCTCAAGCTGCTCGGCCTTTCCAAGCTGCGTATTTAACTCCGCAAGTTTTCTGTCAATAGTCTCCCTCTCTTTTTCATACAGTTTACACTTCTCGTTGTCCGCATCGATGATCTCACCTATCAGCGATACCACCTCAGCGACCGGCATCTGGCCAGCTTTCGCCTTGTCTACAAGGCAGCTTACCGGATCATCCTCGCAGCAGGCTATGCCGGCCACATACTGTTCTATACTCTTCTTTTTATCTTCACACTCATTGTAAAGTTTTCTCGTCTCATCCTGAAGCCTGCTTTGAAGTACATAATATTTTGAAGTATGGAATAATTTGCTGAATATCTTCTGTCTCTCCACAGTGTCTGCCACAAGAAGTTTCTTGAACTCCCCTTGTGCCAGCATGGATATCTGTGTGAACTGATTTCTGTCAACACCAAGAAGCTCCTGTATGTAGGCATTTGCCTTCTTTCTATCTGCGATGACAGAGCCATCCGGAAGATGAAGCTCCACAGCTGCTTTCTGGGTCGTCATGCCCTCACCCTTGAGCTTCGGCCTCTCGTAGTCCGGGTTTCTCCTGACCGTATACTTCTTTCCCATATGCACGAATACCAGCTCCACATAAGTGTCAACTGTCATCTCCGCATAGGTGGATCTCATCATATTTGCACTTCTGCCATCGCCGCTCGGCGCATCGTAAAGTGCATAGCAAATGGCGTCAAATATGGTTGTCTTTCCTGCGCCGGTGTCACCGGTCACAAGATACAGACCGTTGTCGCCCAATTTATCCAGATCCAGCATCTGCACTCCCGCATACGGGCCAAATGCCGACATAGTCAAATGTAATGGTCTCATAACGCTCCCCCTATACTTCTTTATCCACTGTGCCGATCACGTCCAGCATGATTGCTCTTTGTTCGTCGTTCATCGGCTGGTTGTTCTGCTTTTCATAGAGCTCGTCGAAGAGTTCTATCATACTCTTGCCCTCAAGCACCACGCCATCGTCTATAACCTGTTCTGTTCGGGTTCTGGTGTTGTCATAACGGAGCTTCATGATGTTCGGATACACCGTCCTCAGCTTGCCAAGCGCATCCGGGACATCCTCTTCATCGGTGAGGACTATATATAGATAATCATCCACCGCCTCGCCCTCGTATGTCTTTTTATCCATCAGTTCGTCAAATGTCCCCTTGATCTCACGGAGTTCGTGAAGCGGTGTCAATGGCACTGTTCTTATATCAACTTTTTTGTTCTCCGGAATGTCGATAACAGTAACCGACTTTGTATGCTTTGCTTCTGACAATGAATACTTCAGCGGTGTGCCACAGTATCTGACAGTCTCCCTGCCCGCCTTCTGCGGTCCATGTATATGTCCAAGTGCCACATAATCGAATGGCTCAAATACAGACACATCCACGTTATCAAGGCCGCCCACGTTCTCCTCTGACTCTGAACGTTCAGCCCCAGTAACAAATTGGTGTGCCACCAGAATATTTGTCTCTGACTCATCTATTTCCATGTGTTCTATGGCCACCCGGCAGGCATCTGTATAATCACCGATCCCATCTGCCTCCTCAGGAAATACTGCTCTGACCGTAGCCGGCTTCACAAATGGCAGCATATGTATCTTCACGGTAAATCCATCCGAATCACCAAGTTCCAGCGGTGCAAGTTTTCCTCTTTCGTTTCCTGCAAATCGTGACTTATCGTATACAGGTGATATGTGAATTCCGCTCAGATCTATGAGCTTTGACGCAAACGCCAGCTTTGCAGCAGAATCATGATTGCCGCTTATCATATACACCTGCAGTTTTCGCTTTGCCAGGGATGTCAGAAAACTGTCCAGAAGCTTCACCGCTTCCTCCCCTGGCACCGATTTGTCATAGACATCTCCGGCTATGATGACTCCATCCGGCTTCTCTTCATCGATGATACCCAGAATTTCTTTTAATATATACTCCTGATCCTCCAGCATGGAAAACTCGTTGACACGTTTTCCTATGTGGAGGTCAGATAAGTGGATTAAGCGCATATTTGTCCCCCTCCTTTATATCATTTTCTAAATGTCTCTGCGAAAAATTTCAATTTTTAACTCTTTACAGTTTAACACACATTTGCACATTTAAGGAGTAAACCTGTAGGCTAAAATACAGTAAATATACGCTCTGTTGATTTCTGTGAACTCTGTGTTAAACATCTCCCAAACGTCTTGATGATACATACATATTCATGTATTCTCTATAGAAAGTATCTCCCGCGAGAAATAAAAGCAGAAGCGCTATCAACTGGCCAGTTGAATTATTTACAACATTGTTATTTTAAATTTTATGGGGTAAAATGGAGGTACTTAATTGAACAAAGACAACCAAACAAAAGCAAATAGTAAACACCACATTATAGCTGATACTCATGCCAATTTTTCAAATTCAAATGATGGTGGCAAAACGCATTCTGATGATAATGCAAATTACACTCAATGGCATACAGGATTTGTCCAGGCCATGAGACTATATTTAAAAGATTATGAAAACGACTTGGAATTCTCTGATGAATTTCAGCTCACACGAAAACCACTCAGCATAGATTTAACAGTGGTCAAGAAGCTTGATGATATCACTATAAAAAATAGCATTGGCAGTTTTTTCAGGAAACATAACATTCTGGAATACAAATCGCCTAAGGACGAACTCAATCTTGAGACATTTTATAAAGTGCAAGCATCCGCCATGCTGTATATGATTGCCCCAGGTAACTGTAACATTTACGGCACTCCAATAAATGAAAATGATGTAACAATCACAATAGTGAGGGCTATATACCCAAGAAAATTGATGAAAGCTCTTGAAAAACTTGGATATAATATTCATGAAGATATAGAAAATATATACCGTATAGATGGTGCCCAGTTTCCCATACAAGTAGCAGTCACCAAACCAAACACTAACACTGGAGAACCTGACCGAGATATGATCTGGCTCAATGTACTGTCAACAGACATAACAAAAGATACCTATAACACCTTTCTATCCGGTATAAATGAATTAGATATTAAACACAGCATGTTCGCTGATGCTATATTTGCTATTGTATCCAATGTTAACGAAGAAAAAATTGAAGTCTGGAAGGAGGAACAATCTATGAACGATGCAATGAGACGGATTATGGCAAAGGAACTCAAAGAAAGTAGAGACGAAGGTCGTTCCGAAGAAAGAAATATGATGAAAGAGGCTATGCTTACTGCTAAAAAGGAGCATATCTCCGACGCATCTCAGCTTGAGGCATTGGGATTCGACGTTGAAACTTCTCATAGTACCATAGCTATATTGAGGGAATTGGGCGTCATTTCCTAAAACTCCTCTGCAGTTGCGAGAAATAATAATTATATCAATTACAAAACCCCTGTCCATACAGGTTTGATAAAACCTGGTTTGAACAGGGGTATTTTTATTCGCTTAAATTTTTCAGATAATCAAATTTCAAAGTAAGGTCATTTTTCCGTATAACATTGTTGACCCATGTGCTTGTATCCTCAAGCTTTTCAGCATCTATCCTGCCACCATTTGTGACCTTGCCATCTTCCACATAGACTTTCCCATCATACCAGGAGTAGTCACTGAAAAATACCACGCCCTGATAATCAGGTGCCAATGCATCCTTAAGAAGATAGCGGTTGACGTTGTACTTTATGCCAAACAGATTGAGAACTGTTGGCAGTATGTTCAGCTGAGACGTCGGCTGATCGATATCTACCCTTTCCTGGTCACTGCTCCAGATGAAGAACGGTGTATGATTTATAAGGTTATTTGACGTGTTCTTGTATTTGTCAAGAACCGTCTTGTCATTCAGAGTGTACAGATAGTGGTCCGCATATGCCACGATCACAGTATTATCATACAGATCGTTGTCCTTGAGTGCCTGGATAAGCAGCCCAACCATATTGTCCGTCTCTCCCGCCTGAAGCCTTGCACATTCTTCTTCGCTCAGGTCAGGAATATTATCCTCACCATACTTCTCTGCAAGAAGAAGATGTGCCACCTCCTTCTCAGGTGTGAAAGGTGTATGTGGCGAATATGTTATGACATAGTTCAGAAATGGACCATCCTGCTGGAACATATTCTTGTAAAATGTCTCGTTCAGTATCAGTTCTCTGTCCAGCTTATATGAAAGATCCTTGTAATTCTGTACGTCCTTCAGTCCAAAATAATTGTCATATCCCCAGCTTGAATAATTGATCTTTCTGGAATAGAATTCTCCCTTATTCATATGAAAAACATTTGCTGAATATCCCTGTGCCTTAAACAGCTGCGGAAGAGTATCCGCAAATGTGTTCTCATTGAACGAATACGGATTCTTGTTAAATGTCACAGGTGTTGTGAATCCAGTATTAACCGCTAACTCAGAGTTAAATGTAGATCCACCGCCTGTATATATCGAATAGTGATCGTTGAAATTGATCGCATGCTCCTTGAGAGCCCACAGGTTCGGTGTATCATTCTCATTGAGCAGCCATTCATCCATTCCCTCCAGCTGAAGAAATATCACGTTCTTACCTTTGTAGATTCCGGTATATGAATTGTCTGCCTCCTGCTCCCCTCCGCTGTACTCAGCATCAAGGAACTGCTTTTCCTCGTCGGTGATCTTTTCCTCTGGCTTCAGATACTCCACATAGATGTTTCTCACAATGAACTCATACATTCCTGTGATCTTCATGCCTTTGTTCACATCATTGAAATCTCTGTACACATTTGCCGAGCGGTCAAATGAATTCCATTTCAGTGAATCTGTCGTCTTGCCGTACATAAGTGGCAGACATGTATGGACCACAAGGAATCCTATGACAACCACCGCAAATCTCTTCTTCTGAAACTGCGGCTGTACCGGAATGTGCCTGCAGCCAATGACCGCCAGCACTATCATCAGAACTACACTCGCATACACCCATGGACTTGTGCCAAGTATGGTATCCATAATGTATGATTTGCCCTCACTTGCCATTCTGATAAGATTTGTATTGAAGAAGAAACCTGTCAGCGAATAATATATGCCGTTTGTGAGGTACAACACCAGTGAAAATACAAAGAACACGATATACACTATCCTCGCTGCCGTCTTCCTGAGTGAAAGAACTATACCGACAATCAGCGCTGTCCACAACAAGGTGAACAACGCTGCAACAAATACATAGTAATGGAGCACATCCCATTTAAATCCCATAAATCTTGTGAATACATCCATGAGAATAAACGGAAGCGCCATAAAAATTATTGATTTTTTGTTTTCTTTAAGCACATTCATTTTTTATATCTTCTATCCTGATTTTACTTTCATGTGGAATTGTCTTCCACGTTACCTTCATAAACAATGCGAGATACTGGGCATATCGTCCAATAATATCAAACGTAGGCCACGTCAAACAATATAGCGCCATCTTGCGGAGCGGAATCTTGGCAATCCTGTCCCTCTCTATCGCAAAGAGATATACACTGATTGGTATGCTGGCAAAATACCTGCCAACCCTGTAAATTATTCTTGATATAACCGCCGACAAAATACAGAACAGAAACGCATGCCATCCAAATCCTTTCTGCTCAAATCCGTTCACATAACAATATGCCGGATAAAAAAGCAAGTTCATAAAGAGCCATCTGAAGGCTGATACTATATTTCTCGGCACAAGCTGTGCAAATGTATCAAATGACATCCATCTGAATCTCAAATCTGTGAGAACTGCTTTGAATCCTTTCTCGTTCTCATTGCCCAGCTTCTGAAGCTTCGGACGGAAGATGTTCGCGAGAAGACCGGGACCGCTGTCACAGAATGCCAATATATGTCCTTTTGCCCATCTTATTCTCTGCCTCATGGCAATCTTCAGGCTGACCGGCTGTTCATCATAGAACACTGCCTCGTCATTATAAGTGATCTCATAGCCATTCACAACACAGTCCGCCGTGAACGCTCTGTCCTCTGTGAGTGATGTATAATTCCAGCCGTTCTTCACAAGCTCATTTGCAAACAAGAATCCTGTTCCCTGAATGTTCGTCGCCAGATGAAAAACTGATCTGACTCTGTGATTCGTTCTGATTGACCTGAGCCAATGGAGCGCATATGTGGACGCTATCCAGTTCTCATCAAAATTCTTTGTATTTCGATATGATGTGATAACCTTGCATCCCTCGTCAAACGAATCGTTCATCCTTGATATATAGTCACGGCTCAGAAGGTTGTCCGCATCAAATACGAAATATCCCTCAAACGAATCCCTGCCATAATCTTCTTCTATCCTGTCAAAAAGAAATTGAAGTGCAAATCCCTTTGTCCTGTGTGCATCATCAAATCTCTCATAACAGCACGCACCCTTCTCACGGGCTATCTTGGCCGTATTATCTGTACAGTTGTCCGCCACAACAAACACCGTAACATATTCCTTCGGATAATCCTGTGCGTGTATACTGTCTATCAGGTTTCCTATGACCGCTTCCTCATTCCTTGCGGCTATAACCACTGCATATTTGTGATACTTCTCTGCCCGCTTAAACTTTCTCGTAAAAAATATACTCACTATAAAATATAAAGTATGATGAAAAGTAAGCGCACTTAGAATCACACCCAGCACCACATACACCGCATCTGCATAATCATAGACACTCGCCAGCGCATCCATTACACTGCGCACTATATTCATGTGATTTCCCACCTCTGCTCATTAGAATACTATATGTATATTAAGACAAACCGCCTATTATCACCAGTTATTTTCAATACACGTCCATCTATTCTAATCCACAACACACACTTTCGTCAATGATGAGATAACACAATTTAATGCTTTGTTTTACTAAAAAACCGTCATTTTGCCCTATCATTTTTGAAACCCATCAACTTATCCACAAGTTCCATATAAAAATCTGTCCACTCAAACTGCATTCTCTCCACCTCATACTCTACAGCAGATTAACCACACACATCAAAAGCACCACCTGCGTAGCAAGTATCAACGGCACACCCACAGTGAAATAATTCTTCCTTATCTTATGCCTGAACACCACCATTCCAAGCAGAGCACCAATACTTCCACCGGCAAATGCCATGCCGAGCAGAACAGCTATGGGGATCCTGTATCCTCCCTTGACCGCTCTGTATTTGTCAATTCCGAACATGACAAATGTTACAACACTCACTGCCGCAACGAACCAAAGTGTCCATCTGTATTCCACAAACACATCCCAGAATGCAAAGCTCCATTTGCCCGCAGGTCTGAGCTTCCAAGTCATGAACACCGCAAGCTCTATCACACACACGCACACTGTGAACACTCTCAGCATCATATTAGTCTTGGAGGCCGTTCTATCACACAGTGCAAACGCTATAATCATGCCGGGGGCACCACCGGCAATGGCTATGATCCCCAGCAGAACACTGAGCGCCTTATGGCTTGTTCTCCTGCGCCTCGCAGCCGTCACTCCATCAAGGACAGCTCCCAGTATATTTATACATATCAGATATATGATCAACTTATCCATTATATATACCCACCTTGTCTACTGACATTGTATACAGACATTATATTCCATAGGGCATGACCATAACAAGTGACAAATGTCAAGAGCTCGTGGCAAACAAAAAAGAGCAGAACTACGGCTGTATACATAGTTCCACTCTCCTATATACTTCTACTGATCTGCGATGAGCACCTGCGGCTGAACCTTTCTGATGTTCCCCGCTCTGATAAATGCTATCACAGAGAATAACACGCTCATAAATACCAATGGTATAACCAGTGATATCACGCTTGTACTTAAATTAAAACTGTATATTCCAAATGATTCAAATCCTGCCTTGAAGAATGGCTTGCTGACGATAAGTGCCAGAACTATACCAAGCAGCGAACCCGCAACTGCCGTCACGATAAAGCGGACCGCAAGCTGGCATCTGAGTCTGAAGGATGTAAATCCAAGTGCCTTGTATATTCCGATATCCTTCTGCTCACGCATGAGAACCTTGCCACACACGATTATGACCGTGACTATCACGAATACAGCCCCCAACATATATGTGAGCAATGTGAGTCCCTGTATTGCAATGTTAACTGTACCCGCCACTCCTTCAAAATCATCCTTTGCTGAATGTATTGAATACGTGATGCCCTGATTATCGCCATATCTCTTATCTATCTCCTGGATTATCGCATCACATTCATCAGTATTGTCAAGATCATAACATATTCCTTTGCCGCTCCATCCCTCTTCATCTGAACTGCTTTTGGCAGCTCCACTGACACCAGACTCACTTACGGTCTCTTCATGGGCAAACTTACTATATGCAGCCTTACTAATTGCAAAGTTCTTGCCCATATCATTTGCCGAATCGTATATGCCGGATATCACCATCTTCCTTGCCACGCCGCCGCGCTTGACTGTGACTGTGTCACCTACGTTCATGTGAAATCCATCAGCCACATACTGGGTTATCAGCACTTCATTGTCATATGTGCAGGTTCTTCCCTTTCTTATCGTGTTGATCATATCAGGGTTCTCCACTATATAACAATACATCTGCACATCATCGAACAGAAGGTACTCGCTGAACATTTGATATTTTCTATACGCTGTGTGTTCTGATATAACATTCTCTATATCCTTCTGCGTATCCTCATCGACAAACGAAGCAGTCAGGTCATACTTCGTGACTGAAAACATATCCACCAGCATATTCTGTGAATTAAACCAACGCATCATATCGTTCATAAGTATCATGAACATGGCAAGTATAGCAGTCACTATGATGGCTGCGGCATACTGTTTCTTCTCAGATATAAACTGTCTGTATGCAAGACTCACACCAAGTTTCTTGCCTGAGACCGGAAGCTTCAGAACGCTTGAGAAATGCACACTGCCCCGTCCACCTCTTATCGCCTTTATAGGTGTGGCCTCGGATATTCTCCTTGTCTTCAACATGATAAATGCTGCTACCAGAAGCAGTATCGCCAATATGACACACAGCACAAGTCCTACATTAATATCAGACGGAACTTCAAGTCCTGAAGAAGATCTTGTGGCACTATTTATAATTTTTAGTATCGGAATGGCCAGTGGTATTCCAGCAAACAGTCCAGCCGCCACAGTGCACATATACCCGGCAATCAACGCCAGCTTCACCGATGCATTTGTCATTCCGACCGCTTTGAGTATTCCTATGTTAACAAAATCCATCTCTATGCTACTGCCGATGTTGTGTCCTAGAACTATCATAGCCGCCACCAGAAGCAGCACAACAAATATAAGCAGCACCGCGGAGAATACCTTTGTCATAAGAAGCATGTAACTTCCCGCCTGCTCCTTTGATAAAGTTATCCAGCAATATGACGCGAAATCACTCACATTATTCAGTTCTCTCTCAAACTCCATCTCCGTGAGGTCCAGGCCCGGCTTTTTATCTATTATGATAAGCTTTGACAATTCAAAGGATCTCTTGTCATCTTCCAGTCCGCTTCTATGATCTTCCGCAGCCTTTGCCTTGAGATCCGCAAAATCCTCATCTGAGATCAATATCGTCTTTATTCCCATGACCGAAGATCCCATATATGGATCCTCGAAAAATGACGCAACTTTGAAGGTATAAGAACCGTTATCATTGCCCAGCTCGACTGTATCACCAATCTTGCAGTCATACATACCTATGAAACTGAACGGCACACTTACCTCACCTTTTTCAAGCCGGCGATCTGTCATTTTGTTATCCACATCATACTGATCATATGTGAGCACGCTGTCTGTATCATTCAAAACGAAGCTGCTGTTTCCGCCTTTTCCATTGCAGTCCTTAAGCAGCAGATATACAACATCTGCTGCTTTCACTTCCTGCACCGCATCACATTTGCCAATATTCTTTATTATCTTGTCTGCACTTGTTCCATAGGCATCCAGCCTGTCCTCCCCATAAAGTGCGGCAAGCATACCTCCATAACCAACCTCTTCCATAGCTTTCGAATCACGCCTTATGGAATTCGTGTAGTAAGAAAGCACTGAACAGAATGCCAGAGAAATGATAAGCATGAGCACGAACACACTTATATGCACGCCCTTGTTTCTTCTCATATTTCCTCGAAGCACCATCATGATATATCTCATCCCGGCACCTCCTACCACTGCATGGAACCAAGCCATGCATCTATCTGGCTCTCACGGCTCTTGCGGTCTTCTTCAATATACTGTGACAGCTTCAGCTCACCTATGATCCTTCCGTCCTCTATGTAGATGATCCTGTTCGCCCTGATAGCAGCCCTCACATCGTGGGTAACCATGAGTATGCTCTGTCCCTCCACGTTGAGCTCAGTGAGAAGGTCCAGCACATCCTGGGTATTCCTGCGGTTCAATGCGCCTGTCGGCTCATCCGCGAAAAGGATACCCGGACTGTTGATGACCGCTCTGGCAATAGCGCCCCTCTGTGCCTCTCCGCCAGACACCTGTGCAGGAAGTCTGTCAGCAGCACTTTCTATATTCATCTTTTTTATGAGTTCATCAGCCCTGTTTTCAGTCTCTTTTGTGCTCGTATCCTTATTCATATAACCCGGCACAAGTATGTTCTCTCTAATGCTGAGGTTACTAACAAGATGTATCTGCTGAAACACAAATCCAAACTCATACACCCTGAGTTCTGCCATGCGCTTCTCATTATATTCTGTTATATTCTCGCCATCATATATGACCTTTCCCGAAGTCGGTCTGTCCATCCCGGACAGACTGTAAAGCAGTGTGGATTTTCCCGAGCCTGACGCTCCCATGATGACTGTAAAATCTCCCTTATAGATATCCAGATCCATGTTGTTGAGCACATGATTCTGCACGCCCTCACTGGAAAAGCTTTTGCAAAGGTCTCTTGCCTGAAGTATTATATCTGCCATTTTTCTCTCCTTTTTATAGTTGTAGCACGGGGGCATTCAGACATCCTCTACAGATCTTCACCTCGCCACCGTGCTACAACAATATCACCCTATTTATTAACAAGTCCTTAACAAACCTTTCTTGCTGCAAAATATAACACTGCCTCCAGGCCATCAGCATGATTTACAAGTTCCACATCTCCGCCCATTCTGTCCATGAGATAATGGACAATAAATAGTCCAAGGCCCGCTCCAGGTTCATCACCGGAGTTTTCCCCTCGATAAAACTTCTCATATATGAACGGCATGTCCTTATCCGGGATTCCTGTTCCATGATCCTTTATGGACAGCCTGTATACCATATCAGCGCCGCTCACATGGACATTCCTTGGAAGTTTTTCGGGCGATATACATTCCGTAACAATACTTATCTCTGTGTCTCTGGCATACTTAGAGGCATTTGACAGTATATTTTCTATCACCTGAACCACTCTTTCCGAATCTGAATGCTCAAGCACTGCCTCGGTTATATCTCCATTCACCACGATATCCATCCCGAGACCTATATCTGACAGGACCTGTTCCAGCAGAGGTTTTATCTCAACCTTATCACTCTTCACCACCAGTCTGTCCAGATCATGCAAGGAATGAATAAACATGTCATTCGTTATGGACGTCACCTCATCACATTTCTTCATGATGACCGACGCATACCTCTCCCTGCGCTCCCGGGTGGCATCCATATTCATGACCAATGCCTCCGCATATCCTCTTATGGATGCGATCGGAGTCTTTATATCATGTGACAGCGTGGCTATAACTGTCTTGTTGTTCTCTATCGCTTCCTGCTCTCTACGCCTTGCATGCACTATCTCCGTTCTCATATGGTCAAATGCCCACGTGAAGCTTCCGAACATATTTACCCGTCTGTACTTAAGTTCGGTGTCCATATCCCCTGCTGCCAGATGTGATGCATAATCCTCCAGCTCATCAAATGGCCTGAGAACACACACGTATATGTACAGGAATAATACAATCACAACACACAAGACAACGATATACATGATCACTATATTCCTAAGTCCTGACTTGCCGGTATCTATCTTTTGTTCCCTGAGTTCATTCATTACAGCGTCAAGCTTTTCGTCAGCATCTGTGGATCCCGAATCATACAGTTGTTTCACTTCATTCAGCTCCACTATATACTGCCCATATTCATCATCTTTTATCCGCCGTGTCTCATCCTGCTTCTCCATGTAGAACAGCCAACCAAAAACTATGGTTATAGCGCACATGAACACGATCAGCATTTTTATTATATTGCTTCTTACTGAATGTCGCTTCATATAAACTCCCTATAGCTGCCAAGTGTACATCCACCTTACAAGCTCATATTATTCTCACTGTCTTTGTCTATTCACTATCTCCCAGCACATATCCCGTTCCCCATACCGTACGGATAAGCTGCGGATGTGAAGGATCTGTCTCAAGCTTTTCCCTGAGCCACCTTACATGCACTGCAACCGTGGATGGCTCCACATCGCTGTACAGCCCCCACACGGCACTCATGATCTGTTCCTTGGTCAATACCCTGCCTCTGTTCTCCGCCATGTATACAAGCAGGTCAAATTCCTTCGGCTTCATATCCACATTGCCTTTGTTTCTGCTCACGGTTCGTGCGTGCCTGTTGATCTCTATCTCGTTCCCGTCTGTGTTCAGGGTCAACATCTCAGATTGATTGTCATCAACACCATAAGTTCTCCTGAGTATCGAACGGATACGAGACATAAGCTCTTTCAGTGAATACGGCTTTGCGATATAGTCATCTCCACCCATATCAAGGCCATTCACCTTGTCATCCTCACTCGTCCTTGCACTTGCAAATATGATTGGCACCTGCGAAGTATGCCTGAGTTCTTTACATAGTGAGAAGCCTGTACCATCGGGAAGATTGATATCCAGAAGTATAAGATCACATTTGTTATTTGTCAGCACTTCATATGCCTCATCTATGCTGGCTGCGTACAAGGATGCATACCCATTATCCTCCAGCATATCCTGTATCAGCATAGACAGATCCAAGTCATCATCTACTATAAGTATTGTTCTATTGTCTGTAGGCTTTTCTGTCATACTATACCCTCCAATATCTTCACTGTCCACAGTTCTCAATGTACGGCTTTAAATCGCCCAAATACCGTCTATAATATCATCTGCAGGCAGTGGCTATATCCAACTATTTTTCTGTATTCACCAACATGTCATATGTAACACCATATTTCTCCGCTATGTCACTGGCGTATGACTTGCCAGCGGGCGGCGCTATCTCGATCTTGTAAGATCTTTGTGAGCCCTCATTGTGTACGACCAGCGAATATGCCTTGCCATCTCCTGCCTCACGTCCCTCATTCATCTCGTCCACGTCAAATCCCAATTTATGCATATGGGTATTGTATATAGTACGTGATCCCTTTGTCAGAATGGCCCTCACAGAATCTCTGGCTATGTAATATCCCTCCTCAAACGATGTTGTTGAAAAAGTTTCATTGAGAAGAATAAGACTTCTGTCACCCGCACCGTCAAATATCTCCTTAAACCTCTTACACTCCTCACCAAGTCTTCCAAGATCCAGGGTCTTGTCTTCGTCAGCAGGGAAATGCGTGAATACGCAGTCCACAGGAGCAAATTCAAACTCATCACCGGGAATATATATGCCACCCTGCGCCAGAACAAAAAGCTGTCCTATCGTCTGGGTTATAGTCGTCTTGCCACCTCTGTTGGCACCTGTCAGGATATACACTCTGTGCTCGCCGTCAAAGTCCAGATCATTGGTCACTATGTGATCCGACTCCTCCGTATCAAATGCCGCAAGCTTGATATTGTATACACCACGAGCCTTCATATAATATCTGCTCTTGGAATCGGCTACCTTGGAAGCGCCTTCGTACGGCTGATATGCCGAGTCCACAACCCTTGCTTTGGAAAATACTGCGCCGCGTTCTTGCAGTTTTTCTATATACTCAGCCCATCTTATATAATATGTAAGTTCTGGTATAAGATCCGTCATGTCTGTTATAGTGATGGATACGTACTTGTTAAGTATCTCCCTCATCCTCTTAACAATTCTTGTTATCAGTCTGGTGACTACCCTGTCTGTATACCTTGTTACATCCTTGGATTTATCCGAATCAGGAATTCCAACCATGCCTGCCGCCAGGTTGTTCGCACCTCCGGTTATCACTCTTCCCTGCACTTCCTGCTGAAATTTGGATAGCGCTTCATTTACTGCATCTAATGGCTGAAATTTGAAGTCACTCTTTGTCTCAAGGTTATCATTTATCTTATCCCTGGACACCAAATGCTCATAGAAGTTACTAAGTACACCGCCTCTTGTGAACTGTTTGCTGTTGACGGATATCAGGCCTACACCATCTGCCTCAAACCTATTGTTCAGGTTGATTCCAATAGTTATGCTCCTGACATCTCCACTCACCTTCTTTAGTTCTGCTATATCTCTCTTCAGCTCACTGAAACCATTGTCCTCATATATGTTCTGAACATACTCTTTAAGGCCTGTAAATCCCACTGAATTCAGGTTCTTGTCCTTAAGGCAAGAATACAGGGAATCCACGCAGTCTATATAATCCCCAATCTCATCAAGTCTGTGCATGAGATCCCATATACCTGAGCTCTCATCATAATCACGTTTGAAACTTCCATAGTCCTTGAGAAAGCTGATCCTACCAAGGATCTTCATCATGTCATCCCGGAGCTGTTTATTCCCAATAATATCATCAAACACACCACATCTGTACTTCGTGATAGTTGGATCTGCATATATCCGGGACATAACACCCATTATATAATTCTGTTCAGACTCATTCGCTGTAAGTTGTCTGCATATCGCATCAAGTCCAAGGTCATGCATAACCACAGAACTTAAAGTTCTATATGAATGCTCCCCAGCTGGAACCAACAGGCTATATTTTCTATCCATCATTTCTTTTTTATCTATCATACTCCACACCTTTCCGTAGTATCAATTAAAGCAATACTCTTGCCCAAATAATAAACCTTTTAAAACGCCTTCTCCATACATATAAAATGCTTGTCAAAAAGATCACACTCTCCAACAATCTGAAACCCTATCTTTGCATATGTTCCAAGCGCAACAACATGGCCTTCCCTCACAAGTATGTGAACGCCCTTCATCCCCCTGCTTCTTAGCACATCACTGGCATAATTCATCATAGTTTTTGCAATACCACGTCCCTGCATATCCTTTCTGACGCACAGCCTTGATAATTCTCCGGATGGAACAAGATCATCTCTCCAGCAGGTAAGTGCCTCCACGGCATCGTCATGGTCTATAGATATTGTAGCCACAATCTCACCGTCATCATTCTTCATGACAAACAGATCCTCGTTCTTCAGATCGAATGCTATGGTATTCTCATCAGGATAGTTCTCACTCCACTCACATGGTCCGCCTATCATGGCGTGATAAAGTGCAAGTAGCTCCTCTTTGTCATCTTTTGTTGCGTTTATTATTCTCATTTGTCAAATCCTCTTCGTGTTCTATCAATCTTATGATTCTCTATTATTTCTTATCTATTGCTGGAAGCTCATCAAGCTCCAAGGAGCTCAATGTACGCATCTGCTGTACAGCCAGATCATGCAATAAATGCATGCGGTCTGCCTGACTCTTTCCCTGCTCGATCAATATTGCATTATAACTCTCAAGATTTGCCAGAACTAAAAGCTGGTTAAGCGTGGCATCATCACGTATATTGCTGCATTTCTGTTTATTCTCATCTCTCCACTCCTTCGCAGTCTTGCCAAACAATACTGTATTAAGCAGATCCGCTTCGCTTGCATATGTATTAGATATCTGCCACTGTGTAAGCTCTGGCGGTATAAGATTCGCCTTTATCGCATCTGTGTGGATTCGGTAGTTCAGCTTCGATATCTCCCTGTTCAAGTTCCATGATAAGGAAAGTCTGCTGTTCTCGTCAGTCTTAAGTCTTCTGTAATCTTTCATTATATACAATTGAAACTCCGGAGAAATCCAGGTAGCAAACGCCATAGCAATATCACTGTGCGCATATGTTCCGCCATACCTGCCAGCTTTGGATACTATGCCTATTGCATTTGTCGCTTCGATCCATTTTTTCGGCGACATCGTAAATGCATTAGCTCCCGCTTTACTTCTAAACCCCTCGAATTCGAGGGGTTTAAAATCATCATTGTGAAGCTTTTCCCACAAGCCTAAAAATTCTATCACATCTCGATTCCTCATCCAATTTTGAATTACAGCAGCCGGATCATCGCTCTTATATCTTGCAATATCCGTAAGTGATAAATATTCATTTTCAAAATCCTGAGTGTAGATACCTATATCCACACCATTTGCATGTATTGTTTCCTTTATCGTTTTCGCCATACTTACCCCCTTATACCCCCCAGCACTTTCTATTCATATCCCGACATGTCCAAATTTCTAAAATGCTCCTTAAGCAGATCGATCATCACCCTCTGGCTCTCTCTGGTATGAGTAAGCGCATAAAACTTTCTGCCATACTTCGCTCGTCTCTCCTCTTCCTGGATTCCGGCTTCAAGGCCTTTCTGGGTGACACGCTTTGTTTTTGTTCCATCATCCAAAGTAAATTCTTCAATATAACCATTCTGCAGCAAAATATCATTGATAAATGCCGCAGTTATCTTCTTCATCCCACTTTCCCGATTCAGCGCATTTATGCTATTCGCCAGATCTGACACCTTACATATGTCCGTAAGTTCCACTTCGTCCAGCCTGTCCGGTTCTACATAGAAATCCTTCTTTCTGACTGGAGATGACTTCTTAATGGTGGTCACGGATTCCGAGCCATCCGGTGCAGAAACATCCGATTGCAGACCAGCCACCAGCATCTCATCATCTGTATGCTGCCTGCAGAATCCATCTATGATCTCTGCGAACGCGGCTCCATAGCTTTGAATCTTTTGTGCTCCCATTCCGTACACGGTCTCCATATCCGCACTGTTCCTCGGGAGCTTTGCACACATATCTTTGAGTGTCTTATCCGAACAAATGATGAATGGCGGAACGCTCTGCTCCCTCGCAAGCTCCATACGTCCGGTGCGAAGCAGTTCGAACAGCGCCTTTCCGTTCTCCGTCAGATCGCCCGTCACCGCCAGCTTCTTCACAGACCGCTTATCTGTGATATAGGTCTCCTCCATCTCTTCCTCTATCACAACACAGTTGCTGCATTTGTCACAGGTGCAGGGACTTTCGTCTCCAAAATATCTCAATATATATTCTCTAAGGCACTGATCCGTCTCACAGTACCGTATCATCTGATTCAGTTTTCGCTGGTCATTCGCACGCAGCTCACTATCATCTACAGCCGCATTCGCCGCACTGACCTTGTGATCCAGCAGCCTCTTGTTGATCATAATATCCTGCTTGGAAAAGAACAGCACACATTCCGCTTCCTCACCATCACGGCCAGCTCTTCCCGCCTCCTGATAATAATACTCAAGACTCTGAGGCATATTGTAATGAAGTACATACCTGACGTTCGACTTATCGATTCCCATGCCAAATGCATTTGTGGCAACCATAACTTTGATCCTGTCATATGTGAAATCTTCCTGATTTCTCTTTCGATCTTCAAGAGACAGACCTGCATGATATCGGCCTGCCGGCACTCCATTTGCAAGTAAAAGTTCATGCACCTTCTCCACATTCTTCTTGGTTGCACAGTATATGATCCCGCTCTCGTCCTCATGTCTCTTGACGTAATTCAGGATACTGTTGTCGGTCTCCCTGCCGCCTTTTCTGTTCACCACCTTAAAAAACAGATTCGGCCTGTCAAATCCCGTCACAACCGTCACAGGAGACTCAAGCTCCAGATTCCTGATGATATCCTGCCTTACCATGTCAGTAGCCGTGGCGGTAAACGCACTCACCACAGGTCTTGCCGGAAGTCTATCTATAAAACGGGCTATCTCCAGATAACTCGGTCTGAAATCCTGCCCCCACTGGGATATGCAGTGAGCTTCATCCACAGTCACCATCGCAATATCCGCATTGCACGCAAATTCGAGAAACGGAGCAGTGCCAAGCCTTTCCGGGGTCACATATACAAGCGTATATCTGCCCTGTCTGGCATATTCCAGCGCCAGCCTTATCTGATTCTCCGTCAAAGTGCTGTTGATATACGCCGCATGTACACCAGCCTGATTGAGTGCCTTAACCTGATCCGCCATAAGCGAGATCAGCGGCGAGATAACCAGCGTCACTCTCTCTTCTTCAGCGCCCATCATTAGAGCAGGAAGCTGGTAACAAAGCGATTTGCCGGCTCCGGTTGGCATGATTCCAAGCACATCCCTGCCGTCAAGTGTTCCTTCTATAAGTTCCTGCTGCCCCGCCCTCAGGCTGTCATATCCGAAATAGTGTTTTAGTGTCTCCTGTAAATTCAATCTTTGTCCTCTTTCTGCAAATTTGTTAGATTATTATATGTAACATTTCTTATCTACTCTTTTTAAAATATGTTGACTTATCTGGTATACTGCCGTATTCTATATACAAGAAATGGGTTTTCAACCGGGTAGGGTTTACGCCTGACAGGACTTGCTCGTTTCTTTTTTTATTTCCATAACATCATACAAATACATTTTCCCAGATGAAGCATGCCTTATCAGCAGCCTTGCACTGAATACGTTATATCTCTCTACTTCTCCATAATCATCATATACCGGCAATGCAAATCGTGTATCGTATCTATACCATCCATTTTTCGCATTCCTGCTATGCTTATCTTTTCTGTTTTCTTCGCCAACCTTGGATGTAGCTATCTCGATCATCTCCGGTATCGCCTGTGCTGCGTTCGCTTTTGCCTTAGCCACCGCACCTTTAATATGCTTCGTGTAATTAGAACCCGTATATTCATCAGGCAGATCCGTTCCAATATAGACTATATCATCCGATTCAGCTATAGAATAAAATTCTCCTACATATTGCCGCAAATATCTTTCAACATCCTGCCAATCTATGGAGCGCTTACCCTTGAACCGTATGTCATTTATCACAACAATATTATGTCCATCCACATCCTGAATGACCGCAACATTCCGCTTCTGAACACTGTCTTCCACATGTCCCAAGCTATCAGCATATTCCATATATCTGAGCACATGTTTTCTCAACCCTGTACCCGATCTGCGATAGCACTCAACAAGATATCTCTCTTCCGCATTGTAATCATCCATGACATCTTCTTCACATCCAAGCAATTCCTCCAGCGACATATCAAGCGCTCTGCAGACAGCCACCAGCTTGTCAGCCTGAGGGTTGATCTTCTTCTTTTTCCAGTCATTTATAGTGCTGGTGGAGATCCCTGTTCTCCTTGAGAGCTCAGTCTGGCTCATGTGAAGTTCCTCAAGTCTTGCAAATATCTTCTCATATATCTTCACTGTCCTTATCCCCCGTCATCTCCAAATGTGCACCTTCCGACTTTTCGGATATTGTACCATATATCTTCCTGCATTACAACCTAAACGCACAAAAAAATACCGGTCAGAGAACCACTCTGCCGGCATCCTACTTATAATTTATTTCTGTTCCCCATGTGTCTGCATATCTTACATATGGGTTAGCTGTCATATAAAGCTCTATCTTCTCTCTTTCATTGGTAGTGCACGCTTCCACTCTTCCGGGTTCTGAATCCTTCCTGCCAAAAAACTTCAGAACAGATATCTTCTTATCCTGCGGATTCTGTTCTATCTCCAATCTGGAAAAGTCATTCACAAATGGAATTTTCTCCGGTACATCGGTGAGCTGCTCATCCCACATATAGATTGCTTTACTGTAGCCCCTCTCCCTGTTTGGGACACATGCAAGCTCCGGGATCCTCCACTCGCTTCCATATTTTACTGCACTTCGGATCTTGCCTCGCCTGATCCACTGTCTGATCGTTCCTTCCTGAACCTCATAAAGCTCTGCGTACTGCTCAACGATCAGAAGTCTGGATCTCACCTCGAACATCTTGTACTCATCATTGCAGCTTTCTATTACAAATTCCGGAACATAGGACTTATCTTCTTCCAGACGTTTGTAGTCAATGTTGATATATCCCACATCATTGCGAAGCCGTACATCTATCCCGCTTGTATTTACGCAGATGACATAGTGCCAGAAACCGTCCGGCGCGTCAAACAGAGTGCGGCTCTCCACACTTTCATATAACTCAGCAAACATTGCAGCAAGAACACCGACCTGCTTTTTATCCGCATTTGCCGCACTGCCGCATCCCAGTTCTTCCAGCTTCAAGTAAAAATCAGAATCACCAAGCTCCACCAGGGACTCGCATATTTTCTTTATTCCGGCGATCTTCTCAAGAATATCCGCCTTTGTTGTCATAAACTGCTGTCTATATGCATAAAGCTCAAGCGACTCCGCCATAATCCATCTCCTTTGCGCCCTAAGCCGGGGGGCGTACTACAAAACAACTACCTAATTAGTAAAATACCACATATTTCTCAAGTTGCCAAATGGTAATCAAAGGTTAATGGACAAAAATAGGCAGCACACTTGCGCATACTGCCTATTTTTATACACTTTAATTATTGTTACTGCTATCCCTATAAATCAGTTTCTCCAGGTGCCGTATAGCCATTTACAGCCACATCGCTATCACAGTTTAACTCTTTTAAAGCAGTACAGTTGCTCAGGTCAAGATATGTAATCTTATTATATATGCAGTCAAGGCTCTCTAGTTTTGTGAGATTGCCTACATCTATACTTGTCAACTTATTCATTCCACAACGGAGCTCTTTTAAAGAACTGCAGCTGCTCACATCAAGTTCTGTCAGTGCATTACTTCTGCAATCCAGAGACTGAAGGCTGGTACATCCACCGAGATTCAGATCTGCCAGTTCATAACAATCTCTACTGTCAATTTCTGTAAGAGATGAGCAGCCACTAACATTGAGTTTTGTGAGTGCTGATCCATAACAGTTCAGAGTAATCAGATTGGTCGTGTCATGAAGATCCAGCTCTTTCAGATTTTCGCATGCATACAATGCAAGCTTCGTAAGATTTGGAAACTGCCTTATATCAAACTCTGAAATAGGATTGTAGGCATAAGTTAATTCTTTTATCACAGGGCAGTTCACAATGTTCAGTTCTGCCAGCTCATGATTATCACAAACCAAAACCGTCAGCGCCTTACAGTCTGACACGTTGATCTCACTAAGCACGCTATCTGTATCATATTCGCAATAAAGCTTAAGTTCAGTCAGTCTGTCAAGTTCATCAACACTGAAACTCGTTAAGGAATTCCCCTCAAAAAATATCGATTCCAAAAACTTACATGCACTTACATCAAGGTTCTTGAGATTTTTCGCTCTGCACTCCAGTTTTGTCAAAGCTGTGCATTTGCCGATATCCAGCTTCTCAAATGCGCCGGAACAATCCAGTTCTGTCAAAGCTGTACAGTCACTCACATCCAGATCTGAAATTTTATCATCATAATGGCAATCCAGTAATTGAAGCGCAGTGCAGCCGCCTATGTCCACATTTGCGAGCAGATAGTTCTCACCACAGCACAAAGTTGTCAAAGATTTACATCCTCTTGCATTCAAACTTATGAGTGTATCATAATTTCCTTCACAGAACAAAGTCTTCAAATTTGTGAGACCGCTTACATCCAGGCTTGTAAGATCTGTATAATCACAGCATAAATTCTCCAGAGATACACAACCGCTTACATCCAGACTTGAAAGCTTACCTTTAGTAATGATAAGTTCTGTAAGTTCGGAGCAATTACTAAGATCAAGAGTCTTGATAGATGTATCTGAACAATGCACACACTGCAGTTTCTTACAGTCTGTAATATCAAGGTCTGCAAGAGTCTTGCTGTAGCTGCAGTCAAGTAGCTCTAAAGATGTGCACCCGCTCACATCCAGCTTCAATGCATCAGATGTATCTATATTATCATAATAAAGTGTCCTCAAAGCAGTACACCCGCTCACATTCAGACTGGTAAGTAAATTATTATAGCTGCAATAAAGAATCTGAAGTGAACTGAAGTTGCTTAAGTCAAGGTTTGTAAGGTGGTTATTATCTAAATCAATCCTCTCTATCTTTCCGCAATCGCTCATATCCAGCTCACTTATACCAGCAGAAGAACACTCCAGATATTTAAGTTCTGTCAATCCACTGACATCAAGTTTTGATATGTTATTAGTGCTGCAGTCAAGCGACGCAAGCTCCACACATTTGCTGACATCAAGGCCTGTAAGATTGTTATAACATACATCGAGTTTTTTAAGTGTTGTCAGTCTTGAAAGATCAAGTGAGTGTTCTTTCATATTAGGATTATAGACAAGATCTAAATCTCTCCAATCAATTCCCGTTATACGTGAATCTGTCCATGTATAGCATTCGGCATCCATATCCTCTGGGAAATTCATTCCCTGGCTGTTAAGCTCCTGGACGATCTCCGTCAACGCAGCCACATCATCCGCATTTTTTTCTACTATGACAACCGGAGCATTTACCGTTATCTTTACCACTCTGACAAGATTTGGATTACTCTTTGCCTTAACTGCAACAACTGAGGTTCCCTCCTTGATCGCAGACACCTTGCCTGTGCTGTCAACCGTTGCAACCTTTGTATTTGAGCTCTTAAATGTAGCAGGAATATTTGTTTTGATCGTCGTACTGTCTCCTGCATAGAGCGTCACAGCACCTCTCTTTGGTGCTGTGATGATAAGCGGAGTCTTTACCGTCACCGTAAATATGGCTGTCAGTTTGTAATTGCTCTTTGCTCTCATCTTTATCTTCGCTGTTCCAGCCTTCTTTGCAATCACCTTTCCTGTTTTGTCCACTGTTGCCACGGCCGTATTCAGGCTTCTGAATACAGCTGGAATATTTGTCTTTATAGTTGTGCTATGTCCTGCGTACAGTGCAGTTTTGCCTGAAGCAGGAGATTTTACAACCAACTGATCCTTTACTGTTATAGTCACTATCCTTTTATTTTTTTTATTTTTCTTTGCTGTGATGGTGATCTTCGCCGTTCCGGCTTTTCTTCCTGTCACTAAACCATTGCTGCTGACCACTGCAACAGCCGCATTTGACGACTTGAATGTAGCCGGCACACTTGGCTTAATCGTTGTTGTACATTTTACCGCTATCGTTCTCTTGCCACACACAACAGACATACCTGTGGTTGCCGCATATGCGTCTGTCACCGGAGTCTGAAGTCCCAGACATCCGATGACCATGACAAGAATCGTCAGCATTGCCATCCATCTCTGTGCGATTCTTTTTCCTTTCATAACCTTACCTCCCGATTTGAACATCAGCTCATTAGTAGTCGCCTCAAGTTCTCGCCAAATACTATTTTACAATCTTAACCTTAACAGACTTACTCCATGTCGAATACTGTGCCACCTGATCTGCACTTCTCTTAAAGCCACGGACTCTCACATAGTATGTTGCGCCCTTTCTAAGCTTTCTCAGAGTAGCTCTGTTTGTTCTGCTATCTCTGACTGTCAGAGTTTTTGTATAACCTTTCTTGAATGCACTGTTTACTGAATACTGGATCTGGTAGCCATCGAGTTTCTGGCTTGCTGTCCATGTGACAAGAGCTGAATTCTTCGCCAGATTGCTGGCTTTTGTAATCCTTGTTGCAGGCATGCTCGGAGCTGTAACCTGTATTGAATATGTACCTGTATACTTTATGTCTGTATAATTTTCTCCTTCAATAGTAAGGTAATACAGTCCTTTCTTTACAAAACACTCGTACTTATAAGTTCCCATCTCATAGACATCCTGGCTAAATGTATCGTCACCCCAGGCATTCACTAGTGACAAAGAACTATAGTTAAATTTATTCTTAAAGATTATTGAAATATATCCTGGTTTTGACACGTAGAATTTATATTTGTCCACATGATCATTTGCTGCAAGCTGTGCATTGACAGTCTTGCCAACTGTATATGCTGTTGCTGTTGATGCTTCATTATTTTTTGCTGTGGCAAACTCCTGTTTTGTCTCATTTGAAGCTGTAAATCTTGGTAGGAGTGAAAAATTATTTTCCGGTATGATCACTGAACCTCTTCCAACTAACAATATATATTCTCCAGCTAGCAAATCAACAACACACGTATTCTCACCGGAAACGTCCCAACGCACTAATTGTCTCTTAGAAGAATCATACACAGCAACAACAATATTAGGATCACTAGCACTAGATGTAAAAAACGTTATTCTACCAGAACGTTTTATAGAAAACTTATACTCATACGCCTCGTACTCATCAGAAAGACATCCTGTAGTCATCTTATTCCATGTAAATGTCCTCTGTACAGTTCCAGCCTTTGCGCTCACCGCCGGACTCACAAATAACAGCAGCATAACCGCCGTCAACACCATAGCCACCTGTCTTGTAAATTTGTTTCTCATAAAAATCATCCTTTCTTGTTTGAATTTGATACGCTTATTGTAACCATAGGCCCCCTATCTTTTTTTGCGCACCCTTTTGTATTGCACTGCTACATTATGTTATATCATTATATCTTTTCACTTGTAAACAGTTTGCAGATAAAAATGAAAAATTTTTGTTTTCATTTGTCTAAAATTCCAGCCATCTCCGGTATTCTCCATTCATTTCCACATTTTACTGCGCCATCAAGTTTACTATTTCTTATCAACTGTCTTATTTTACCGACCTGTATTCCATATAATTTGGAATACTCTTCAATCGTAAGCATACGTGGAACGACTTCGAACATAATATACTCATCTGAACATCCATCAATTATGTAATCAGTAATATAATTCCGGTCCGGATTGAGTCTGCCATGGTCCGTAGCCGCACATCCATAATCAGTGAGAAGCCTGATTTCAAGCCGTAATCCCGTAGTTATCAAGACATAGCGCCAATACCCTTCCGGCGCATCAAACAGGTTACTTGCGACAACTTTTCTTTCAAGTTTCTCAACCATCCCTGCAAATATTTCTACCTGTTTTTTATTGGTCAAATGCATCCTGCACTCATCAAATCCATCCACTTTCCATATATCAAACTCCTCGGCGTCAGACTCCAGGATCAACTTACAAGCATTCTTTGCCTTCATTATTTTGTCAAGGAGCCCCTGTTTAGTTGTCACAACCCGGCTTCTATAAGCGCAAAGCTCTAGCGCCTTATCCATAACTTTCAGCTCCTTTCTATGCAATAAATATATTTATTCGTATTGTAACATTACAGATTATACTTTTTTTGCGTTTTGTTTGTAAATAGTTTTTGCCATACACTCATAATTTTTTATTTTTTTGATCCAGCTAACCACTCTTCTATTCTTAATACATCATCTCACAATGAGTTTGATTTTCTCACTCTCTGTGCTATACTGTTCTCAGTAAATGAGTGATTGTACAAAGGCGCACAAGCTCCCAACGGGGCGGTGCGCCTTTTTATGTCTTTTAAAAATTACACATGCGTATGAATCAAATGAAAGGGATTACAGATATGAAACTTGAAAATTACGAAGTACATCTGCCTAGCTACTCAATAGGCAGCACAATCTACAACAAGATCGGACCTGTATGTAGCTTCCTTGGGGACGTTCCTTTTGTCACAAAGAGTGTCCCCTGTATTATAAAATCGTGACATGGGGACACTCCTCGTGACAAAAGAAGCGTCCCCAATTTAAGAGATAGCCTCCAGAAAAAGCATCGCCTCAATCGCCGGTGTCTTTGAAGCATATTCGGCATTTTCTATGCCATTGGTAAGCAACAGCCGTTCCCATAGTTTAGGATAATTTGCGAAATCAAATGTATTGTCATCCAGTATCACGTATTCATCTATCTCGGGATGTTCCGCCAGATAGCTCTGGATGCCCTCTCCTCTGCCAACCCAGACATCGGTTGTCTTTCCTGTCAGACTCAGGCCATATTTTTTCAACATAGACACAAGATATGTGAAGTCGTCCCCATCTTCCCTCATAAGCTTCCAATCCGAGGTCAGGATGATATCAACATCGCCAAACTGCTTCAGTGCCTTCTTAAGTATTCTCACCCTGGCATCATCTACGCCTGTTCTGCCGCTCGGTGCCCCCACCACCGTCGTCCGGGTATTCAATACACCATCTATGTCCAGAAATAATGCAAAACTCATCGTTTACCCCCTCCACGGGGACGTTCCTTTTGTCACAAAGAGTGTCCCCTGTATTATAAATCGTGACACGGGGACAGTCCTCGTGACAAAAGCAACGTCCCTACTACAGTATCTTCTCTGTCCACTCTTTCTCCTTAAATCCAGGCAGCACGAACTCATTATCAACGACAAGCGGTCTCTTCACCAGCATGCCGTTTGTCGCAAGGAGTTGCAGCTGCTCATCCTCGCTCATGTCCGGGAGCTTGTCCTTCAGCTTCATCTCCTTATACAGCATGCCGCTTGTATTGAAAAATCTCTTGATCGGAAGTCCACTCCTCTCATACCATTTCTTAAGCTCCTCATATGTTGGATTATCGTCCACAATGTGGCGCTCCGTGTATTCGATCTTATTCTCGTCCAGCCATTTCTTCGCCTTCTGGCAGGTTGAACACTTTGGGTAACATATAAATTCCATCATCGGTCCTCCTTTTGCAAATACTTATTTATCTCAGCACATACCATTCTTCACCAAATTCTTCATAAATTTGAGCCGCAGATGGATCATCAAGTCTCTCTGTAATACCTGTTTCTGATTCAAGGAAAACAAACTCTTCATTGTCATTTATAACCCGAATAGCGAATATACAATCTCTATCAACAATTGCAATATTTATTCATATCCTTTATTTTTATAGAGTCAATAGTAAATTTTTTCATCGCCTGAAAATACTTTAATTGTTCCATCCTGGCTTATTTTTACAGCAATTCCATTCCTTGCTAACAATTTGGCTGCTGTTTCTCCTGAACCTGCCAATTTTGCAACCGACGATTCACCATTGCTCATATCTGCAAACACACTTTCGAATATTATCTTTCCGTCTTTATTAATGACAATTGCTCCGTCGCTCGCCAATATTTTTTCTATCAATACTTGGTGGTCTTCATTCATTATATTTAACTCGTTGTTCCAAATCTTCACTCTGTTATTTGTTGTCAACCTACTAATAGCCTCTTCGCTACAATCATACGGAATCCAAATTATAGAACTAATATGCTTCCTTGAACATTTTAAAATATACAATAACAATGCATAACTAACATCATACTTTATACCCAATTGTTCAACCATGAACGATGTTATATTTTTTTGATGTCTATATCTCCATACATTTTCAATTTTAACAAATTCTTTTCCATCGGAATCTGACACGGCAATTTCATTTGGGCCAACTGTTCGCACAATAAAATCTGGTGTTTTTAAATCATTTGTCAAATAATAATCCTCAAAATAACCCTTAATATAATCTTGAGAATGTGATATTGATTTTCTGTATATACCACCGGACTTCATGTTGGGATCTAGCATAAAAAAGGTTTCTTTACCATTTGCTAAAAACCATTCTCGTTTATCTAACGTATCTATATCTCTTTGTGTTCGAAATTCAAAAAAATTATTTCTATATTTAGTTAAATCAGAACTCACAATCACGCCTGTCGGGAAAAAATCACCTTCAAAAGTTGATGATGAAAGCTGTTCCATTTTTTCTATTAAATGTGCAAACTTAATTCCATCGTATTTTCTTGTTGAAATGCAATTCGATACAATTATTCTTGCCAAATTTTCTCCAAAAATCCAATCTCCCCCTCTGAAGTCCTGAAGATAGCACAAAGTAATTTGATCGGATACAGCCTCAGCCAATTTTGAAATAAGACTATTTACAGTCAAATATTTTTTTACATTTCTCCCTTTCAACACATATGGGAAATAAGCAATCAATTGATTACTAACCTTAATTTGTGAAACAACACATATTTCATTGTTCTCTTTGGGAACATCCATTACTTCGTCAATGCTATCAACATTAAGCCATTCCTTCAATTCATTAAGTTCACAAACCTGAATTCGTATTTGATCTAGATTGAACATTTTCTTTAGACAATCACAGAATTCCTGTTGACCAAGCTGTAAAAAGCGATTGAAATTTTCCAAATTATTTATACATTGTATCCTGGGTTCATTATTTTCGAATTTCATATCGACTCTACTCCCTTTACTTAATTTTCCCCGACAAACGAATTATTTATCTTAGGCTTTTTAATCATATTTGATTATATCAAACATATTATTTTTACTCAATATACCATAAAACGAGAGGTGGGAAAAATACACTTATAAAATGCAAGCAGCCTGTATGCTTCATTACACACAGGCTGCTTAATCAAATTTATTATAATTGATGAAAAATCGGTTGCATTTTGTCAAAAGTACAAAACTTTTTGAAGCCAAGTGCTTTTAATTCCTGTTATGATACTGAGGATATCCCAGCAATACTTGCTATCCCTGATACCTTATTCTTTCTACCAGCGTTTCCTTTTTCAGATTACTGCTTAAAACACAGGAAAGCACAATTTGTAGAATACCAACCAGAAGAATCATAACAAGAATCGGGATAAGAGGAACGTGATAAACGTTCATTCCAAAAATCCCATTATGCTTCGCATAGGAAAACAGTGCATAGCCAAGGGGCAGACCGGCAGCAAGTGCGACGCAGATGGTGCCAACCGTAAAAATCAAGCCCTGTATTTGTAAGCTCAGATTCAACTGCTTATTGGTCATGCCTACCGCTTGCAGCACACCGTATTCCTGCTTCTTCGTGGTGATATTGATGATCATGGTGTTTGCCAGATTCATAAACCCAATGAGACCGACAATTGCCATGAACAGATAGCAGCCAAGCTTCATCATACGGCTTGCGTATTCTGCGGTTTGCAATTCTGCGTGATAGGTGTTCAGCTTGATATGAGAAGTATCGGAGAGCAGGTCATTCAGGCTTTGCTCTACAGATGCCACATCTTTTTTAGCACAATCCACCCACAGGTATCCATAAGATGTCCCTTTCGGATTTACAGAGCGGTATACTTCTTCCGGAATGACCAGATAAGTGTCCGCGCTTACAAAGGAGCCTGCGATTTTTCCATGATAGGTATAGGTTCCGCTTCCGTTATCAAAGTTGAATGTAATCGGTGCACCCGCAGAATACCCGTCAGCTTCCATCCACTTGGACCAGCCAAAGAAAACATCCCCGTTTTTGACAGCCTGTGCATAGTCCATGGAACCGATATCGCCATCCCCGCGCATCATTTCAAAATCCTCTTGATTTACGATTGCAACCGGAAATTTTGTTCCGTTCAGATCTGCAGAGACGATTTCTCTCGTCAGTACATCCGTTACACCGGGGATGGATTTGATTTCTTTAATCAAAGAATCATTCAGTGGGTTGTTCTGTAGGATTGTGTCCAGATTATTCTCCGAATAGGCTTCATCATAATTCTGGGAATAATCCAGCTGCAACTCAAATTGTCCATGGTTGATTGCAATCCGCGCCTCGTGCTCCGTGTCAATATTCCCAACATAATTAGAGATAATTACAAACAATACACAGGAAAGCCCCATGGTAAGAATCGTAGCAATGGTTCTTTTCGGATTGCCTGTCACATTTGCCATTGCCATGGAGAAAACGGTGACATCTTTTCTGCCTTTTCGTCTGCCCTGTTTTTGCGTTTTGGAGCCGTCAAGATACCGTGTCGCTTCGATGGGTGAAATCCGGGAAACAATTTTCATGGGTTTGCGCAGAGCCAAAACGACCGTAAGAAACGATACAAAAATGCAGATGAGCATAATTGTCAGTGAAAACAGAGGCACCTGATGGTTCTTGATTCCGGACGATACCAGATTTCCCTGCTCCACCAGCCAGTTGAAGCTGACTTTTGCAATCAGGAAACCAAACAGCAGCCCCAGCGGTATCGAAGGAACCGCCAGAAGAATGCCCTCACGAAAGATCAACTGCTTCATCTGCTTTCTGGTTGCACCCAGCGCCTTGATTTTTCCGTACTCCTGAACCTTCTGGGCGATCCCGACCTGGAAGATATTATAAATGACCACAACGGAAAACAGCACGATTCCGAGGATCAGGGTTCCACAAACCACAATCATTTCATAGCTCGGCTGCAATACCCACTGCAGGTAGAGGTCATTGATGATCACGTTTTTCTGGTCAATGCCGCAGGAATCCGCGATTTCTTTTATAACAGGCGCAACATTATTCATAGATACATTTGCAGAATCGCTCAAGGTAAAATAGATATTATATTGCCTGTCACCCTCCGCAACACGCTCATTATAAAAATCCTGCGAACCGAATACAACATAGGAAGCCTCGATGGTATATTCATCCCGGTCATATAAAATCCCGCTGACAGTAAATTCCACCGGTGCGTATTCCGACTGCATGCCGGAACGGTACTCCAATGTTACGGTGTCTCCGACCTTTACATCATGGTATCCCACTGCATCAAAGAAAGCGCGTCCTGCGGCAATTTCCTGCGCCTTTTCCGGATAGGTACCTTCCTTCAACACATATTCCTGATTATAGGGAAGCATTTTCCTGACCGTTTCATCCGCACTGACAAAGCCGCCATTTTCATTTCCTTTCAGGATGCCCTCCGTACACATGATGCCGATATCAGATATCTCAGCTCTGCGTTCCACTTCTTTTAATTGCGTACCATCTGCGGCGATAAACAGGCCGTAGTTGCTTCCGTATGAGCTTGCAGCCTGATCCTTCTGTAAGAGGATCAGTCCATTTCCAATTGTACTGATAATGACCAGAAGCATGGTAGTCAGGCAAATCGCCGTCATAATGAGGACACTTCTTGTCCGATTTCTTTTGTCGTTGCTGAATGCAATTTTGCTGATCGTCCTCAATTGAAATCCACCACCTGTCCATCCTCGATGACTAAAATACGGTCAGCAACCTGCGCGATCTCATCATCATGGGTAATCATTACAATCGTCTGTCCATATTTTTTTGCGCTCATTTTCAGCAGCGCGATCACCTCGTCACTTGTCTTGGAATCAAGATTTCCGGTTGGCTCGTCCGCAAACAAAATCTCCGGTCTGTTTACCAAGGCTCTTGCAATCGCAACGCGCTGCTGCTGTCCTCCGGAGAGGGTATTCGGAAGATTATGAATCCGGTGTTCAAGACCCAGTGTGGTGATAATATCATTGACATAAGCTTTATGCACTTTTTTTCCGTCAAGCCCCAACGGAAGAACGATATTTTCCCACACATTGATGGAGGATACCAGATTGAATGCCTGAAATACAAATCCGATCTTTCTTCTCCGGAAAACGGCAAGCTGATCCTCCTTCATGGAATACAGGTCCTTGTCAGACAAGATCACGCTGCCGCTGGTTGGTGTATCCAGCCCGCCCAGCATATGCAGCAGGGTACTTTTTCCGGAGCCGGATTTTCCGACAATGGCGACAAATTCTCCCTGTTGAATCTGGATATTCACATGATTGACGGCTTTGACCTGATTTTCCCCCGTCCCATAAAATTTGCAAAGCTGATTCGTTTCTAATATCACGCCCACTCCAATGGCCTCCTTTTCTTATTTACCAGCATTGTATCAAAGGAACCTTTCATTTCACTTTCAAAAAGAGAGCAGAAGTCTTACAGATTTGAAAGACTTCTGCTCATCATCTCTACGAAAGTCCATTCTCCGGCAGCTGAATCAAAAAGGTACTTCCTTTTCTGACTTTGCCGGAGGCTACCGTGATTGTCCCACCATGCTGCTCAATAATCTGTCTGGACAGATACAGACCGATGCCAGTTCCGCTCTTTTCGCGGACTTCCGGCGCAGTCCCTCTGTAAAACCGCTGGAATATTTTATGGTATTCACTCTGCGGGATTCCGATTCCCTGATCCTCGATCTCAATTCTCACAAAGCCGGTTCTTTTTTGTAGACGGATCGTGATTTTTGAATGTTCTGGGCTGTATTTGATGGCATTGTCCAAAACGTTAATGATTGCTTCTCCAAGCCAACGTTTATCCTGCATGAGTGCACAATGCTCCAGTGATTCGTTGCAGTCGAAAATAAGTTCTATCCCTTTCTCCGCTGCCTTTGGATACGTTCGGTTTACTGCGGAGATGATCGTATCCATAATGGGAAGTGTTTTCTGATCAAGCTGAATCAAACCTGTCTCCAGTTTGGATATTTCCAGCAGAGACTGCAACAATGTTTCCAATCCGTCCAATGCACTCCGGCAGCGGATGCGAAATTCCTGTTGCTCCGTCTCACTCAGATTGTTCCGCAGCAATATGCTAAAGCAGGTATCCAAGGCTGCAACCGGGGTTTTCAGCTGATGGGAAATGTCGGATACCATTTCCTTTGTGCTTTCCTTCTCCGCTCTGGCTTCCTCTTGCAGCAGCTGGATATGATGTCCGATTGCTTCAAGCTGAAATTTCAGTCTTTCCTGCCCGACATGATCTTCTGTGTCCGGCACTACCTCAAAGTGATTTTCCCGAAATGCAATCAGGATTTGCTCTAGCTGCTCCAATCGTTTCCGACTTTCTTTCGCCTCAGCTTTCTTCCGGTAAAACAGGAACGTTAGCAAAGACAGACATAGCACTGCACTTGTACAGCCGGTTATCATGATATTCTGCCGGAAGCGCACATAAAACGAAGTCCCTTTGTTTTCCCAGTACCCGTATTGCTCTAATAATTGCTTACCTTGTTCATTGGCTTGATGGTCGTTTCCTTTCAGCCATCCTGCGGCAACATCCATGCCGGTGGTCTCTGCGCCCGCCGCAACTTCTGTCAGGATATCCATTTTACATTGATAATCCTGATAATATAAATAGGTGGTAAAGCAGTTCAATACCGCAAAAAAGAGTAGAACCGGCAGCACCAGTGACAAGGCATCAACCCACTTTTTACGATGTCGTTTCGTCACTGACTTACCTCCTGATTCCATATATACCCAAGACCTCTGATATTCTTTATATAGACCG